>Ga0255766_10001101_pt1 | contig 24911 bp, 17 predicted proteins | sample 071ome_23_FD_179966 | JGI IMG/M metagenome (GOLD analysis project Ga0255766, IMG submission 179966) | Coastal salt marsh microbial communities from the Groves Creek Marsh, Skidaway Island, Georgia - 071403BT metaG (version 2) | ecosystem: Environmental > Aquatic > Marine > Intertidal zone >... | reverse complement strand
TAAAGTATTTAAGTAATCTAATCCATAAGGTATGTTTTCTATATTTTCTTTTAATCTTTCATCAGAAGTAGTAGATACACCATTTGAGGCGTATAATCTATTAAATCTATTAGTAGAGAAACCAATTAAACCAGAACCATCTAAAGGCTGTGAATGCTGAATATTACCATTTACATTCATACTGCTAAATGTTGGTGTACCATTAAAAGTTGAAGTAGTATCTGGCTGTACAGTATTTCCATATGGATTAGAAAATCCATTCCAAAATTTACCACCAGTACCATCGGTAAAACTAACAGAACCTCTCAATCCAATGCCATCTACAAATATTGCTTGTACTGCTGTAGAAGAACTTACATGTGTACCAGCACCATGAGAGAATGTTATTTCATAAGGGCTAGGATTTACAGATAAAGATAAACCAGTACCAGCTTTAAACTCAACACCATAACCAGATATAACATTTAAATTATTACCGTTTCCTTTTAATATCCATTTTTCATAGTTATCTAAATTACTATGACTGTGACTACCAATGTCTGTTATATCTGACTCTGTATGGCCATGAGTTCCTCTTGAAGCCTGTGAGGTGCCACTACCAAAATCTACAGACATAACGTTAGTTCCAGATAGATTAAGACCAGCACCTGCTGTTATTCCAGAAGAAGTGTTAGCCCATTCCATACCTGTAGCTGTTCTTGTTAAAACTTCACCACTTGTTCCATCATCACCATTAATATAGATTTTTCCACCAGATGGTAATCCTATATCACCAAAAAACTCTACATCTGCGTTTTGTTCGTTAGCTCTAAATATAGTTGTATTATCATTTTCAAAATAAAACTCTCTAATCTCTTGATTAGGAGTTGGGTTAGAGTATCTTCTTTTGTTATCTAATAGTGCATCTGACCAAAGAACAAAATCTAAATCAAATATAAAATCTCCATATTGATTTGCACCATCAAACTTCATTTGAGCACTACCAGTCTCACCTTTAATTATGAAAGGATTTCCGTTATGTATAATTATTGATTTACCAGCTGTAGGATGAAAATTTAAATTACCATTGTGGTCATATATAGAAACAGTTCCTACTTGTATTTTTCTTTTACCATCACTAGGTATAGAATCTTCATTAGCACTATTTGAAGATTTTAATATTAACTCAATATCATATGCAAAAACTGTTCCTTGTGAATTATCTATTCTCCAACCTGTATTTGTTGAAGCATCGTAATTTGAAGATTGCATGCCATTAGCATCAATTACTACACCACCAATACTGCCTTCTTCAGCTTTAATTGTTCCATCACTTTCTACATAAAACTTTGTATTAGAGTCAGATTGAGCAGTTGAGAAAGAATTAGAAACACCTGAACCTATCCATAAATTTCCACTTTGGTCTACATTAAAATTTGCCATATTATCCTATGTGTATTGAGCCTGCATTTACATTTAAAGTACCAGCTATAGTTGCTCCAGACGCAACCATTGTTCCATCTGAATCTACTCTAAAGTTAGCACTACCGAATACTGAATTTCCCATAAATAATTGTCCACTGCTATTTACATTAAATGCATTGTTTCCAATATTTATTGTAGCACCAGTTATAGCACCTCGAAACGTTCCTTCATTAAATTCTACAGTACCATCAGAGTTTAAACTAAAACCTGATGAACCCGGGCTATAATCACCTTTAATGCTTGTGTTACCACCATCTAATTCTAAATTTCCTGCAGTTAGCTTTGAAGCTGATATTGTCCAACCACCAATTTCTCCTGTAGTCGCAGTTATGTTTCCTCTTATTAAAGCATCATTAATTTCTATAAATCCATCAGGATATCCAGTATCTTGCTTTCTAATTGTCCAACCTGTACTACCTGCTGAATAGTTATCAGACTCAATGATATTACCTATCTTAGCATTAACAATTGCTGCGTCTCCTATCTTTGCAGTAGTAACAGATAAATCTTGTATCTTAGCTTCTGTGATTGCACCGTTAGATATGAATTGAGTAGCAATCAATTGACCAGTTGCTAATTGCTGGTCAGACGGGTCTGATTCGTTACCTGCAATATCTACAGCAGTAAATCTAAAATAATGAGCGTCTCCATTTTCTAATGCTATTTCACCAACAACAGGAATATTATTTCTAATATTTGCAGCAGTAGCAGGAATTTTTCCTTTTGGTTCCATCCCTGTAATAGAAAAACCATCTTGTGTAGAAACATAAACATTTAAGTGTTCAATATCATTTTGAAGAGTAAAATCAACAATACTTGCTAATGGATTACCTTGGTCATCTACTGCTCTACCTAAACTATGAACTATTTGAGTTCTTAATGTACCCGCTGCGATGCTATCAGCTGGACCCGGTTTATCTGGAGCGTCTCCATCAATAGCAGTTGTAATAGTGTCGGTTGTATAAAGGTTGCTGTCAGCATTACTATTAACAGGAGCTATTCCTACTTCATAATTTGTTGCAAGGTCTAATCCTTCTATAGTAAATTCATTAACACCCCAATTGACTGTAAGTTGTGTATAAGGGTCTGTACTACCAGTTCTTCTATATCTAATTCTGTACATTACACCATTTTGTATAATTGTTCCATCAACATTTAATGGTGTATCCCAAGTAGCTTTTATTATTGCTCTAGAAACACCTAACGCATCTTCTTGGAATCCAGATACTAAAGCTAAGTTGCTAACAGATTGTGGTTGGTTAGATTTATCACCTAAAGTAATACCACTTGTTACCTGACTAAATCTTAAATCATCACCAAGTTTCAATGGCAAGTCTCCAACTTCTAATTGTGTTCCTGCACCTTCCCATTGTACGTAAGGAGTTAAATCAACATATTCTACTAAGTTATACTTAGAAGAACGTAATCTTCTTAAATACACACCGTATCCTTCTTGTACAGGCCAAGTTATTGAAGTAACTCTAATTTTTTCTGGATTAATATATTCACCTTGATAAGAAACTTCATACTTAGAATTTCTTTCAGGGTCTTCTGCAACTTTATCATCAGTGTCTTCAAATCCTAAATCTGGGTCATAAACAAATATATTATCCCCTACTTCAAAGTCTCCTTGTATATCGTAAAAATCTAAATCTAAATTTATATTTCTCTTAGTTCTTTTAAGTTCATTTAAAAATGCTAAAGCTCTTTCTTCTCTGGTCATATACGCATGGTCAGGCTCAGTTACATAAATAGCTCTTTCTAATTCCTCACCATTTAAACCTCTGTATGGATTCTTGTCGTCAATAACATCTAATGCATCATATCGACTACCATCACCATAGTCTGCAATATATTCTACAATAGAAACATACTCAGAAGCATCAAAAGAAGATTTTATAGCTGATGGATTTAGACCTGTTATTGAAGGGTCATCTCCACTATTTTGTCTAACTACAATTACAGTAGGGTCTTCTGCGTGACCTGAAAATAAGTTTTCCCTAGGCCCCATATCAATTAAAAGCTTTCCTTGATTTGTTCCGCCAGGAATAGGTCTATCTGTATCATCAGAGCTATCACCAATTCTTAGTCTGTATTCTATATCTAATTGGGTAGCAGCTTTATCTAAAGCACTTTTAACAGTTTCTATATGATGCTTACCATAATAAGCATTTGTTGTATCTTCAACAACAGGAGCACTCGTAGGAACTGTAAATGTTGCAGTTCCATTACTATCTATATTTACTTGACCTTCACCTTTAGTCCATTTAAAACCATCTATGTAGCCATAAAAGTAGTCAGCAGTTTGTGATTTACCTATAGATAAATCCATTCCATCAGGAGAAAAAGTTTTTAAATCAGGAGTTGGAGATTTTATATTTTTATCACTCTGCCATGTTTCAACCATTGTTCCGTTTTTAAAAGTGTAAAAATTTACACCTTTTCTTACTATTGCAAAATGATTCCATTGTCCGTAATCTATTGTTCCAAGTGATTTACCATCTGCAATATCATAAGCTGATGTAACACCATTTTCTACAGAAGTATTTGATATCGATGACCTTATATAAACTTTTGAATCAGCTCCACCATTTTCATTTAACCCAATTATGAATGATGGTATTCCATTGTGTGTTGTAGAAGCTACTACAGGCCCATGTCTTGTTGCACTTCTTGGGTCTGTTCCAGTAGCAGTTTTACCATGAAAGTATGAATTTTCATCCTGCCAGTATTGAGAATATACAGATTGATAAGTTGCATTAAGTTTATAGAAATCTTCACTACCTTCGTCTGTATCGTATATAGACCTATCACCTGCATAGTATTCAGGATAATCATCACTATCCCATCCTGAAGCTGTCCAAAAATCTACTGTTGGTCTTGACGTAATATCATCTATTATGTCTTCAATTGTTGTAGATGAGGAAATTACATATGTTCCACCAGACTGACTTAAAATTTGGTAATTACTTGTATTACCTGTAGAACGGCCATCAGGTGTTTTAGATGTTGTATATTCTGGTTTATTTAAAAACTCGGTTGGTATATCTGCACCAGAATACCAATTTGAATCGTTCTTTGCATCCAAATCTCCTAAAGAATGAGTTGTATCAGTTTTGTCATTTTTTAATAGTCTATTTATATGTCTTTGATATCTATCAGCCATTCCTGAAGATATATGATATCCACCTAAGTCATTTCTTACTGATGCAAAAAACATTAAAGAAGCTGCTATATCAGAATATTCATTATCTAAATCAGATACGCTACTTACACCTGTTCCATCTTTTTGTTTATAAAAATAAGCAAAAAGGCTCTTAGAAAATCCTGCACCACCACGATGATATGCTACTGCACACATAATTTCAAAATGAGTTTGAGCTAATGCAGTATCGTAAGGAAAAGCATCTTCGTATCCTGTCATCGCATTTTTAACAGAGTCTATGTATCCACCACTTCTAGTAAATAACCACTTTGCTTGCTCTCTAGCTAATGAATAGCTAAATCTCATATTGCTATTTGATGAATCATCACCAGTGTATTTAAATGGCAAATCTTTACCAGTTTGTAAAGTTCCATTATTATCTAGCCAATATCCACCATTGTTATTAACCAAACTTGAACTAAATGAAGCTGGGAATGTATAAACAGTCCCGTTAATATCTATACCATCTGTATAAAAGTTTTTAAAGAAATCATCTTCTGTAATACCATAGGGATAAAAAGTAGCTCCAAAACCTACAGTAAGAGTACCAGTTGGTTTACCATGAACATCTGGATTGTAAGGAACTCTAGAACCTGAAACACCAGTATTAGAACTTCTATAGTTTTGTCTTATTTGATATAGCCTAGAACCTGTTGAAAACTGTGTTGAGTTGTGAGGGTCTAGTCTGTGATAATAAACACCATTAGCATTGTTTGTAGAATCAAATAAATCATCATCTATGCTTAGAGCTTCTGCTGTAGCTTTGCTAATTACTAATGGATATTTGTCATCATAAATATATGGAACAAATCCTTCATCAGGATACATTACATTATCTATAAAACTATTGTCAACTGTTGCGTTTGCTAAATCAAATTGAGGCATATTATCACGGCGTTAACCTGTACTCCCACCATTCTATTGTAAAATCTTCTGTATGAAGTGTAAACTCTGGTTTATAGTCAACTGTTAAATGAGAGTTTACATTAGTTAATTTAAGGCTGGTGTTTCCAAACTTTGCTTGGTCTGTAGATATTTCAGCACCTTGATGAAATGTAACTTCATGTTTTCTATTAGTTTCATCAGTAGTTGTTTTATCTCCATCACTACCTTCAAAGTTTAATAATAAGTCAGTTTCTTCAACAGTTTTTTCGTATATATTACCAGGCCATATACCTCTTAAATTACCATTATCATTTCTTCTAATAATTCCATAAGGTGCTCCATCATCATTATTTACAAAATACTCTAAAGAAACACCTGTGTAATCTCTTGGTGCAGTAGAAGCACCTGCGTCAGTAACTGGCATACCTTTGTTTTCATCATCACCTAGATAAAAATTAAGACCAGCACCCTCAATATAAGCTGACTCTGGCTCTAAAGATAATGTTCTAATTACACCTACATATTCAGAGCTGGGCAAAATAACTTTATCAATTCTATCTGCTGCTTCTACTTCGTTATTAGTAATAACTATTTGGTCGAAAGGTTGTATTGCGTTTAATATTGAATTAGGTACTAAAGATAAATCTAGTGCAACATTGAATGACCCTTGAGCCATTAATTTTTCTGTAACAGCCATTATGCTTTAATTAACCTTTGTGCTTCGTTTACATTATCTATGTATTGATTGTATATTGAAGCAGCATCATCAATATCAGATGGTTGACCAGTATCTTCGTCTCTTAATATATATCCTATAAAGAATGGAAATGTTGCTCCACCAACTGCTCTTTGTATTATTCCATTCTCTGTTAAATCTGTGTCTGTAGATAGCGATGCAGTACTTCCTAAAATCCATGAATTGTTATCTTCTGGTGAAGCAGTTCCATCTATTATGTAACCACTAGAAATAGTAGAATCATCAGTTGCGGTAGATGGTGTAGTGTATAATCCAAAGTTAACTGGTGTACCAGCTGTGTAATAGTTTGAAATAACAGATACAAAATGTGAGCCTCTACGCAAGGCAAAGTCAACAGTTAGTCTACCTGACTTATCTGTATTTAAATAAGTAGTACATCTTACGATTGCTACTTCAGGTCTATTTACAAGTATTTGTACTCTTCTCCAACCTGAAAAGTCATCACCTTGTTGGTTTCCTGAAGTTATTTGACCAGAACTAAATATCCATTCTTGTTCTGTTGCATATTGTGTATCGTCATATATGAAAGTATTTACTGTTGCTTTAGAAGTGCTAACTCCTAGTTTTAATTTAATTAATCCATTTTCTAATATTAAAGAATCCCCAACTTGCCAGTTGTTAGCATCTTTGCCACACATAACACTATTAACAGTTGAGGTAATACCTGCGTTTGTTTTTTGTGGATGAGTACCTATAGATATCTGACAACATCCTTTGTAATAATCCTCAATATCTACTACATATTGAGCATTATTATTTCTAAGTTGTTCGTCTGTTTTTACATATAAATTAACTGAAGCAAATTCATTATCAGAAGTTAAATCTTTGCATACTCTTATATCTGATTCAGGTTCACCATTATGTATATAAGCGTAATGACCTGCTGGTGGTGCATGAAATTGTTGAGTAGTAGAACTAGAAACGTTAAAGTCATTTTCTAACAAAGAACCTGTAAGTCTAGATTCAAACATAACATCTCCCTCTCTTCCTACATACTCCATATCTATGCTGTATTCAAAACTACCTAACAAATATTTACTAACGTTTACACTTGCGCTGTTTACTTTTACATAACCATTAAGACTTGAATCTCCATCATATCTAAATGGAACATGTTCATCCATTCTTGCCATAGACTGAAGTTGGTCTCTAATATACTTTAAGTGGTCTAATTCATTTTCTACACCACCTAATGTACCTGATATAGATAATGACTTACCATCAGATGAAGAACTATGATTTAATGTTGCGGGTGATGTTATTGATAATCTTCCTATATGAACTTGATACATTATGTTCTCCTTATATTGCCACCAACACTACCTTCTCTATCAAGTCTTGAAAGAGCTTTACTTATTTGTATAGCAGCTTTTCTAGCTTGTGAAGGGTCTGCTGGTACTCCTGTAACATTTACTGATAAATGTTCCACTATAGTATTATTACCACGTCCACCTTGAGTTAGTGGTTTTACTAAGAAACCAGAACCAGGAACAAATCTTACTTCTTCAGGTCCGTACTCTCCAACAAGTGCTCTTCTCATTAAATTATCTCTTCCACCCATAGCATACTTCTTAGGTTTAATGTGTGTCATATCAGGAACTCTTCCACCCATCTTGAATCCTTTAGTTCTTAATCCCATCATTCCTTGAGGAACATATCCAAAACCTGTAAAAGAACCAGCAGCAGCGCCAAGTTTATCATTAAGCCATTTTGATAAATTAAATCCTGAATTATCAGGGACATCAAGATTTATTACTGTATTATTTCCAAAAGTTCCAGGACCCGTACCGTCTTTGTCATCATCATTAAAAAATTCTTCTACTATAGGTCCACTTCTACGATTAGCTAATGCTTCCATTTGAGAATTCATTATTTTCATATATTCATACTCTTGCATTCCTCTAAGACCCATAACCATAAGTTCTTTGCTTAAACCTTTAGCTATATCTTCAGCGTTAGTTATAGAAAAACCAAGTTCTCCAGTATCAGTTTCTACTGTACCTATACCCATCATATTTAAGAAATCAATCATAGCTTGACCATATGATGCGTTATTTAATATGTTTCCTTGTTTGTTTACTCTAGCTTTTTGAAACTGAGAATCTTTAAAAAACTTTGAATATTTATCTATGTTAGATAAGTCTCTAACTTCATTACCATCACTACCACCTAGTGCATTGTAAGCTTCCATTAATATTGGATAAGCATCTAAGTCTGTAAGTCCTCTTCTCATTAGTTCGGAAAAACCTCTACCTTCCATACCTGAACCACTAAGAGCTGATTGCATTGCTGTTTGGTACACGCTTCTAAAACCTGATACACCACCTGCATCTAATAATTCATCCATTTCTCTTGCAAATAGTAAATCTGCAAGGTCTTGTGTTGCATCAGTAATTTGTGTTTTTAAAGAACTGAAATCAAAAGTACCTTCTTTTGTTAGGTTATTGATTAATCCAAATAATGTTTCAACTCTTGTGTTTACAGCACCAAATGCACCTTCAAGAACACCTATTTCTTCAACATATTCAGGAGCATTTTCTTTAAAGTTTGCATAAGCTGCATCAACAGCTAAAACACCTTCAGCAACTCTTTCTTCAGCTTCTGCAATTCCATTAGCACCTGATTGTACGTCTAATGATATAAGTTTTTGTTCATTTAATAATTGTATATATGCATCTCTAGCAGCTACTAGCTCTGGAGATATTTCTAATATTTCTTTTTCATATTCTGCTTTTTGTTCTAAAGCATTAGAGTATTCAAGTAAAAATAATTCTTTTTCTGTTTCTGATTTAAATTCCCCTTTCATTTCACGAAGTTCGTCTTGTGCTGCTTCTACGTCTAAAGCACTAACTATTCCTAAATTAAACATTCTTCCAAGTTCAGCAACTTCTTTTTCTTTAGCTTGAATATCTAATTGTTCTCTAGCTGTGTAGTCTTTATCTAATCTACGCTTTCTTTCTGTTAAATCTAGTTCTCTCTGTAAAAGACCAATACGTTCTTGAACTGTGATGTTACCAGCCATTCCAGTAACTTCTAACTTCATAAGTTTTTCTTTTTGCTTTTCTAATCTTTCAGATAAAGAAGCTTCTCTACGTAATACAGCAGCATAATCTTGTTTTGCTTTCACTAATGCTCTAGCTTGGTCTGTTTGAGCTCTTTCTGCTCTTGTAACTTGTGTGATTATTGCAAAAGCCTCTTGCATTCTAGAGTTTGCTTGTTGATAGGATTTAGATAACTTTTCTGCAAACATATCTAAGTTTTGCATCATAGTTGTTCCTAAACTTGCTAAGAAACCTTGTGTTAAAAAGTCGTTAGTTAGGTATTGACTATTTCCTGATATTTTTCCTGCTAATTCATCATAAGATATATTTGTTCCTTTGTAGCTACCTTTCATATCTGGTAGTTCGAAGTCAGCTACAGAATCATTAATAACTGTTGCAAAAATATCTTTAAGTTTTAACTTACCATTTTCTATACCTACTATTACACCATCTATCAATGGTTCACCAATGTGCTTTGCAGTAAATCTTGAAGGAGAGAATATTCCATACAATGTGAATACATTTTCAAAAGCATTGTCTAATACTTCTACGAACATATCTGTTATTTCTTCAGAGTTTTCTTCTATACCTCTGACAATACCCATAACAGAAGCTTCACCCATAAAATATCCCATTTCTTCAAGTCTTTCTTTCTCGGCATCTTCTGCTTCTTCAGGAACTATTTCAGAAACATAATCGCTACCACCAAGACCTCTTAAATACATTTCCTGCGCAGAAGCAAGTGCTGGATTTGATAAATATGTTTGTGCCATATCTAATCCACCTACACCAACTTTTGCAAGTTCAGCAGCTAATACTGGTTTACCAAAAGCTCCCAATGCAGTTAATGTTTTTTCAAACTTAGCTTGTGCTGCACTTTTTTTAATTGTGTTTAGTAATACATCTAAAGCAGTCATATCTTGGAATGCATCATCAGGCAAAGGAGCTGTCAAATTAACTAATGATTTTCTCGCGTCTGTAAATGCTTTGTCTAATCTTGCTGCAAGTTGTATAGCAGCATCCTCAGTAATTCCTATTTCTTTCTTTAGTTCATCAGAAGCTAGCTTGTTATCTTTAGTAAACTTGTCATAAGTTTTTGTATATAATTCAACAATTCTTTCGTAATTATTTCCTGCCCTTTTAATTTCTTCTTCTGTAACAATTCCAGTATCTCTAAAATCTTCTAATCTAGCTACTAAGAATTTCTTAATTTCTCTACCAAGACCAGAACCTGGTCCTAATGTATTTTTAAAGTTAGCTTCAATATTTTCTAAACTTGTACCAACAATACCTTCAGCTGTTGATATTGCTTTTGCTATATCAAAAACAAATTGTGCTACATCTTTGTCTGTGTATTCTTCACCGAAGATATCTCTAAATGTATTAAACATATCTTTGAGCTGTTCCATAGCACTTCGACCCGGAGTTAAATCAAATTGTTTTAAATCGCCCATGATGTATTTAAGAATACCTTCATCTCCTAATCCAAGTTTTTTACCCCAATTCATTAAGTCATTTGAAAGCTCTCCTAAAACATTTGGGTCGTTAAGATTATCTAATCCTGTCATTGCGAATATTTCTTTAGAGCCTATTCTTTTATCAGAAGACTCTTGTAAAGCTATAAGCATTCCTGATGAAACTCCACTAAATAAATCTGATGGTATGTATATATCTTTATATCCACTTGCATCTATTGTGGTATCGCTAAACAATAAACTATCCATAAGTTCTTGTATAGTAGGAAGCTTTCCTCCTGTTCTTTTTAGGTTTTCTGGGTCTACTGCATTAAGTATTACATTTCCTACAGCAGTACCAATATCTTCTTTGATATCTGCTTCAGATTTTTTGAAAGCTATAGCTTCTTGTTTAATTAATGATTCTAAGTAACCACCTTGATTTTTACTTTCTCTACCTGCTCTTGCAATAATTATGTTTTCTACAAACGATTGACCTAACTCTGCTGCTAATTCTCTTCTAGCTTTTTGGTTAGCGGCTTCAAGTTGTTCTATCTTTTTTAGTGCATTTTCTAATACTGCTTTATCTGTTATTTCATCTAAAACTCCACCAGATTGTAACTGGTCAAGTTTTAGTTGATTCATGTAAAGTTCGTTTAGTTTTTCTGATGCTTCTGATAAAGCTGCTGAATATTCTTCAACACCTCTAGCAGCTTCACCAAACTTTCCAACTAATTTAAATATACCTTGTATTGCTACTGTGTATATAAGCATCTTACCAAGAGCTTTAACAGTTCCCATAATAGCATTAGTAAATCTACCCAAACCTGCTCTACCTTTGTCAACAGCTTCTAAGAATTGAAGTTCTGATGCAGTTGCTTCTCCAGTATTTTTAACTTTCTCTTGTAACGAAGCTACTACATCATTGAATGCTTTACTTTGTCCCTGTAGTGCAGATTTTCTTAATCTAGCTCTACCACGTCTTCCCATCTTATCAAAATCTATTTGGTCTCCATATAGAGATTCTATTTGTTCGTCTAGTACTTGCCTAAATCCAGAACCCTTACCTCTAGCAGCACCCATAAATGCATTTAAATCATTTAATAATGTTTTTCTTCTTAAAAATTGTTGATTAGTAACATTTATTCTTTCTGCGAAAGATTTTTCATCTATAGCTAATTTTGATTGGACTTGTCTTAATTTTAATATTGCAGCGCTTTGTCCTTTAAGTAATTGAAGTTTAAGTTTACCCATTTTAGTTGGAGCAAATCTTCTAAACCCTCCACGCATTTTTTCTTCTCCAAATGTCATAAATGGGTCACTAGATGCTGATAATTCTTGTAGAGCTAATTCTTCAGAAGTTGCTTTAGCATAAGCTCCTATACCAAATGCATCAGCAGTAGCGTTATTTCTCAGAGCAGGACTTACAAGTTGTTTTTGTATTTCTTGTACTTTTGCTGCATAGTTAGAAAGACCATATAATTCTTTAGGAATATTTCCACCATAAATCAATGAAGTTACAGCAGGGTTTGCTAGTGTCTCCATTAAACGCATTTGATATCTTCCAGGCATCAATCTTTCCATCAATCCAGATGGACCTAATGTATTAAATGGTAATCCTATGTCTCCTTTGAACATTCTTGTTTTTGTAGCGTAAGCAGCTACGCTAGCACCTTCAGCACTAATTGCTGTTAATGAAGCTACTTCACCTAAAGATGATTTCAATATAGCTGCAGCACCTTGAGCTCTTTCCAAGCTAGCAGCAAGAATACCACCTTCTGTAGCAGAAGAAGTTAATGATAGTTTTACTCCTCTTAATAAAGAATAAGCTACTCCAAGTACGGCTACTCCTCCAGAAAATTTAGCAAATATTGTAGTTACAGATTTTGTCATTGCGAATAAAAAGTTGTTTAAATCTTTTACAATATTTTTAGCACCATCTAAATTATCTAGACCAAAATCTATAAATTCTGCTTTTACTAAGTTTTTTCCTCTTTGTATTTCAGAGAATAATGTTTCATATCTTCTTTCAGCTTCTTCCGTTAAAGCATTATTTTCTAAGTATGCTTCGTTAGCAGTATCTAATGCGTTATATAAAGTATCGTTTGCTTTTGCTAAAGCTAGTATTGCCTTTTGTGTTCTTACCTGACCCAATCCCATTTTTTGTAGTACAGATATGTTTGTAAGACCTACGCTAGAAGTATCTTCCAACCCTTTTATAAATGCTGCAACTGCTTGTGATGAATCTAATTTAAATAACTGTTCAAATGCAGGAACAGACATTCTTGCAACTTTAGCAAACATTTCAAGGTTGTCTCCTCCTTGAGCTATTGCTTCAGACATTTCAGACATTAATCTTACAATTGCTGTAGCACCTGCTTGTGAAGGCTGACCTATAGCTTTAAGTGCAGTTGAAAATGCTAAAGCGTCAACTGCTGCATTATTCATTTCACCTTGTATCTGAGCTGTAGAAGTTGCAATTTGTAATGCTGCTGTAACTATTTCAGATTCTTGAGCAGCAAAGTTGTTACCTAATGCAACAAGTGACGAACCTAAGTTATCTAGTTCTGAAGTTGCTGTGCCAGTTATTTCTTGAAGTCTTGACATAGCCATAGCTGCATTTTCTGCGGATAGGTTTGTTGCTATTGTAAGTTTTTGTATTGTATCTGTAAAGCTTACAATATCTTTAGCAGCTACACCTAACTGTCCACCAATTGCAGCAATCTCTGTTACTGTATCTGTGGTTGCTGGAGAAAGTTTAGTTAAATCTCTTAATTTTTTAGATATTGAATCTAATGATTTTTCTACTTGTTTTGAGTCACCAGCTATATCTAATGTTTTCTTTACTCTAACAAATTGTTCTTCAAAGCTAGCTGCGGCACCAACACCAGCTGCAAATGATGCAGCAATAGTAGCACCAACCATCATAAAGTTTGTTTGAGCACTAGCGGCAATAGCATTAACTTTTGCTAGCTTAGTTTTCATTCCATTGAATGATTGAGCTATCTCACTATTTGCTTTTCTTAGAGATGCTTTATCGTAACCAGCTTCGATTACTGCACGTACTTTAAATGCGTCTATTGATGCCATATATTACTCGTCTTTAGAAATGTCATTAAGGGTTGTTCTACTACCTAGCCCATCCGACTGGGCAATAAAATCGTCTAATGATATCCTACTACGCATCCTTCCAGTTCTGTTGGCTTTCCGGTCGTATTCTTGTTTAGTATTTCTTATATTATTAGTTGCACTTTCTGTTTCATCATTATCAGAATCCAAGAATGCAGAATAATAAGGTGACAAAAATAATGATTTGTCAAATGGCAACCCACCAATTAATACCATAAATCTTCTCCATGATATATTTAATGGATTATCTATTTTGTACCAGCGAAGGAAGTCAGCTTCTATACTAGACCAACGTTCTAGTATTTCGTGTAAGCTGAATGTTATGCTTTTGGGTCAGCTTCACCTTCCGCATCTACCTCAGCACTTTCTTCATCAGAAATATTGTATGCTTCAAGTAGGAATTGAAGTAGTTCATCTAATTGAGGCCATGTAGCACCTGCGTCTAACATTTCCTCTAGATTATCTTTACCAACTAATGATTCTAACCATAATGGTAGATTGTTAGCTTCCATACCACCATTAGAATCCATTAATTTCATTTGGGTAAGAACTACTCTTGCTGGTAGCTGACCAGGAAGTTCATATTGTTTTCCTGCTATTACGAATTTAACTTTTTCATTGTCAGCTTCAGATAAAGCTGCATCAAAGTCTTTAAATTTTTTGTCGTCCATACCGACCTTTATCTCCTATATGTAAATTAATACTTATATCAACTATTAGTTGACATCAAATTCTGTTGAGTCACCTGTGTTATCAACAATGATGAATAGGTGTTTTTTACCACCTGTAGCTCCAACATTTAATGTATCATCAGGGACTAACAACTTAAACTCAGTTGCTATAACCACTTTTTGTGGTGCTTTAGCGTGTGACATTGAGAAAGCTCCAACTGATACCATTCTAGGCATATGTATTTGCCTATCAGCACCTGCTGGACCCTCAACTATTAACAATCCAGCTAATTCGCTGAATGAGTCAGTGATTGGGGCTTTAACTACATCATATTCTGCTGTAAATAAAGAACTGTCTTCATCGACATAACTGTCGAGTTGTCCCATAGCTATTGACAAGTTTTGAAGTGATGCCTGTGATAGCTCACCCATTAATCTTGCTTCCTGAGCAGTTTTAATTGTCTTAATTGGGTCTACTTCTTCTGCGACTAAAATGTCTTCAAAAGTTCTGTCCATTTCAAGAGTCCAACCATCTTCGGAATATCCGATGTCTCTCCAGTTTGCTGATGCTACAGCTGGTGTTTCAAAAGCACCTGCTCCGTCATCTCCTGGGAAAGCTACGTTAGCTCTATCTCCGACATAAAGTACACCAGTACCGATTAATACTTCGTTAATCGTACCATTAGTATAAGTTGCCATTTAACTTCTCCTGCTATTCTTCTTCTAGTATATCTTCGAAGATATCCTCATTTGAGGAATCTACAGTGTCGTATCCAATGTTGGAATCAGCTTCATTGTCTTCCACTGAATCCTCATCAACGATAAAGATGTTCATGTTATTTTTTAACAATCTTTCTCCATCTTTGACATCAACCTCTACCCATTCTTTGCTAGTGAACTTAATACCTGTTACGGTATCACGTACAACATCAGCCTTTGTAAACAAAGGACTGACTTTTATTTTTATTGTATCTTTTTTAGCAAACATAATACTTAAATGGTATATGATTGTTTAGAAATATGTGGTATTTATAAAAATTAAACTGCTCTATAAGTCATACCAACTGAAAAGTCATATCTACCTAATCCAGTAGAAACTTCATCTATTCTTGTTGGCATTTGAAGAATATCTATTCCGTATATTTTAGCTCTAGTACTTGAGTCATCTGTTGTAACATATTCGTTTTCCATGTTAAAACATTCTTGTATAACAGCGTTTGCTAATTGCATTGCACCACCATAATCAGGGTTTGCTTTAGTATCATCTCCACCCCATTGTCCTGCATAAGCAATCATTGGAAATATTGCAGATTGTATGTGTACTTGTGAAGTAGGTCTTACTAAAATACCACCTGCTCTAATAAAGACTAAGAATGGTAACTCAGCATCTCTTGGTAATCTTGTTGCTATTCTATTGTTTACTAAGTCTGTTACACCAGTTTTAGTAGTTAGAAATTTTCTAAATATAATTTCAGCGTCTGGTGGTACGGGTTGTCCTGTAGTTGGCATGTACTAATTATATATATAAATAAGTATTGTTTTGTTATTTAACCACGAGGCCATGGGCTAAATTCTACTGTGTTTGGTCCTTGATTCCAGAACCTTCCAGCAAGAGCTCTAGAAAGATATTCTTCAGACCTTGCAGGTGAAGAAGCATGCATTTTTAGTAGTTTGGCTATTTCATTAAAGTCGTTTGTACTTAAACTAGGTATAGCACCATGATTTGTTTCAATAAAATTTTTAAAGTTGAAACCTAACATACTCAAAGCTTGAGTTAACTTATGGTATTCAGGTGGTAGTTCTTTAAATGCATTTGCATCAGATACTTTATTAGTTGCTAAAAAATTAGTTATTCTTACATTTTTACCTCCAGATTGTCCACCTGTTGGTACAGAAGCATACCAAAACTGTTCAACAAATTTAGCTAACTCAGATGTTCTACCCATTACAGCAGTAGACTCTATTCTTGCACTTGCTAAGTTAACCAAGTCGTTGTAAATAGTTTGTGGACTTACTGTTCTTGCTGTTTTTCTTAAATTTTTAAAATACTCTTGTGCTATTTCTCTGTGGCTACTTACTCCATATCTTGCTTTTCTAAGTAAGTTTGTAAAGTTTTTGCCTCTATCAACTATTGGACCCATACCTCTCATTATTGATTGGCTAGAAGGAAAAGGGTCTCTTAATGCATCTACAACAACTTTTTCTAAACCTTGGTCAACACCAACTTCAATTCCGTTTTTAAATTTACCTTTTATCTCAGGTCCACTTTCTATTTGCTTTGCATCTCCAGATTGTAATAATTCTTTTATACTTAAAGATTTCTGCTCATCAAAAGTTCCATCAGCATTTCTAGCTAATTCTTCTATTTGTGCACGTATTTGTGCTTGAGAATAAATGTTATTATCTGTTAAATCACCAGGGTCCATTCCTAAATCTCTAAAAGCTTTATTCCCGTGAATACCATACTTAGGGTCTGCAGCAAAGTTACTTTTGTTTCTCCACTCTTCACTATAGAATTCCATTAGGGCAGCTTCTTTAGCACTAAGGTCTCCTTCGTTTTGCAAAACTCTAACAACTTGGTTTTGTCCGTCTTTAGCTACTAATTTAATACCATCTTCATCAGGTATAAGTTGGACATTAGAAGAGTTGATTAATTCTAAATCTAATTTTCCATCTGATTGAATAAAAGTATCTGTAATTTCTGAAGCTAATAATTTAGTGTCTCCCATTCTATTTTTTATTGCTGTTGCATTTCTAGTTGCATTCAATTTACAGTATTTAACTGTTAATGCTATTTGCCTTAAAAATGCTCTAAATGGTAATTCACTACCTGTTACAGAAACTCCTAAATGATTTTGCATTGCTTTATTTAGACTTCTCATAAACACTTCAGCATTTTCTCTTGCATATTGTCTGATTTGTCTATCCAACATATCACCTGCTGGTGTTCCTTTTAATGAGGATATTATTCCAGCTAATTCTCTGTTGTAAGCTTGATATGTGTAAACTTGTATTTCCCTTGCTACACCTGCATCACTTAAAAATGCTTTTTTAAACATATTTGTAGGATGAGCAGGATTGTTAGCAGGTATTTTTTTACCATTTACAAAGTTCATTGGTCCATTAACTTTGTTAAGACCGAATACTTCTACAACTCCTCCAATGTCATTGTCTATAATTTTTCTTATTACAGGGTCTTCACTTGGATTTAATTCCCAATCTAATCTGTAGTCAAATCCAGTATCAACTTGACCAGCTGTTCTAGATTGTTGTATCATATGTCTAAGTTGTCCTGGGCTTAATCCTGTAAACTCAGAGAATGCATCCCAATTTACTTTATTTCTAGCTCTGTTAAATGATTTGGTTCCTCCACCATATTTAGATTGTTCTACAACGTCAAAGCTTAATTCTGTAAATATATTTTGAAGTTTTTGTAATTGATTATTTAATAAAGGTACTACAGGCATTTCTCCATATGTATCCATACCTGTTGCTAAGTTTTTATATTTAGTTGTATAAAGTCTTCCAAAACTATTATTACCTGTTCCATAAGAGTGAGTTATTCCATGTAAAGAGTTATTATCTCCTAATGGGTCAGATAATTTACCAATATACTTTCTACTACCAGCACTGTAATAACCTAAATTTGCTGAGTTCATTGTAAAGTTTGAAGCTACTTTATCACCAGTAATTCCTAAGTTTCCTCTAGTAACATCATCCATAGCAGTAAATATATCTCCACCACTAATATTTCCAAACTGTCCAGTATTTCTAAATAGTGCTAAAGATTTCTGTGAAGCGATTCTTGCTTCTGCACTATTGAAACTAGAGTTGGTTCTAGCACCATCTTTAAATACTTGTGTTAAGTCTTTTTCTAATTTTGCTAAACGATTTTTACCCTGTCTCATATCTTCTTTGATTTGTTTTACGTCAAATCTAGTTCTGCTTCTATTAGGACCGTCACCTTTTAAATCCAAAGGACTTATAGCTCCTGAGCCAGATATTTTTGCGGAAAAGTCCATACCATCAACACTGCTTTTAAACTCTGTTCCTTTGTCCCATATTCCTAAATATGCAGCCGATTTAGTACCCGCTATTCCCATAAAGTGAGAAGGTAAGAAAAACATACCATCAGTTCTTTTTTCCATTTGCATGTTTTTATCATGAGCAAACCCTCCATATTCTATCTGAGCTATATCTCTAATAGCGTCAGCTGTTTTAGAGTTTTTATTACTTCCACCAGCAGAAACTGCAAATCTAAACAAGTATGGAGTTCCGTCATTTTCATTTCTACCAAATCTATCCATATCATGCATATGTATAGACTTTCTAATTTGTCCTCTAGTTGGAACATAGTTATGACTATTTTTCAAAGCAGTAGATTTTCCTTGAAAGCTAGTTTTGTCTTCATGAAATACTGAACCACCATATGTTGTACCTGTCATCTTTTCAATAATGTTGTAGTTCTTACCTTGTGCTGACATAGCTTTTTCAATTTTCCTAGTAAGACTTCCTTTATCTATACTTGCTGTGGCTCCTTTCAATTCATTCAAAACACTACCCATACCTATTAGCTTTAAATTATTAGCAAATTCTGAGTGCATTCTTTTTAATTTATTTACCCACCATTGCTCACTTTTTCCATAGACCATACCTGTTTTTTTAAATTCTCTGTGAACTCGACCAGTTAAATGTAATCCTTTAAATTTTCCATTAGGAGCTAATTCAACAGACATACCTTTTACATTTCCAGATAAAAAGTCTTCATATGAAAAATACCTATCTCTGTTAGGCTCTTTTGTGGTTATTGTATAACCTGAACCGCCACCAGTAACATCTCCTTTTTTCATTTTTTGAAAATATTTTTTGGTTTTAGGTAAAGTCATGTGGTCTCCAGTTTGACCTATATAACTTTTAACTTCAGGAGGTCCTTCATCAGAATCAAGAAATTGTATTTTACCTAAAGAGTATTTACTAGGTCCTTTCCTTCCTAGATACTCTCTAAGCATTTTTGTGTTGCCAAATATTTCTCCTGTTGGCTGAAACCTGTATCCTAAATCAACATCACCAGGATTTTTTCCGGTTACTAAACTATACAAAACACCTTGATTAACAGCTCCTTGTAAAGTATCTATTATTGTATTTCTTCCTCTTAAAAATCCTTTATTAAAGTTAAATGGAAGCATGTCCAATCCAGGGTTACTTTTTTTTGTAAAACCAGCTTTTGCTTTTATAACTTTTGCTAAAGTGTTATATCCATTTTTTCTAAGTAAATCTACTAAATTTTGTAAAGCTGTAGCTTGCATACCTGCGCCAACAAAAAAACCTTGCTTTACTTCAAATGTGCTAACTGTAGTCACCATTTGTGTAAGCAAGTCAGTCATTCCAGCAGCAGACATGTTTTCAATTTTTGGAAATGGAAAGTTAAAAGCAGCTGCTACATTTTTCATTTCTTTTATAATGTCAGGTCCTAATTCAAATGATGATAAAACATCAACATCAACAGGACCACCAGCACCAACATCATTGTGCCAAGACCTTAAAAATTCTGCATTTAATTCATTTTGTAAATCTCTTTGTTTATGAGTACTCATTCGTTGTCTTTCAGGGTCAAAAACAATATCTTGAACTCGTTCTCCTCTTTCATTTCTAGTAGTATTAGTGTGCATCAAGCCTTCTTTTAAAAGTTCTCTGTCTTCATAGTCTCTTGTCTGAGTACTATTGCTACGCATAATTTTTCCAATAGAGTTATATTCAGCTTGTTCCATAGCTCTTATTCGTCTCTCTGTAGAAAGTTTTGCATATTTATTCTTGCCTTTAAAGTAGTCAAGAGATTCTGCGTCTAGTATTTGATTTACTATATCTCCTTGATTTCCTGCAGCTCCGGAAAAGTTTTGAGCATCAGCTATTGACATAAGTTGAGTAGCTCTAGTAGCGTTTATACCTACATTTAAATCTTGATTGAATTGAAGTGAAGTAATGTCAAAAGTATCACCTTTAGTTTTGACTGTCTTGCTTCTTATTTTTTCAGCTTTACGCATAGGATTATCTCTAAATGGGTCAGGCGCTCCTTTGAAAGCTTCTGTAAATGTTAAAACTTGCCATTTTTGAAATACATTATCTTTACTTGGTAGTTGAGCTTGTCTTAGTATTTCAGAATCCATTTTTCTAGCATCAGCAGTTTGAACTACTTCCATCAAAGCTCCAGCTGAACCAAACTCTCTAATGTTTTTAAGTAAACCAGCTGACTCTCTACCTAATATAATATTTGTAGCTCTATCTACAGGAGTACCAGTTCTTAATGCTCTAGAAATTGTACCCTTAGTTTTACCAACATATTTTGCACCACCTAATAATTTCTGTCTTTTCAATACTTGACCACCCAAAAGATTTGTAGGTTGTTTTAAGTTTTTTACAACTGAACGAGCAGTATTTGTATATTCACCAATTAGATAAGGAACACTTACTATTTGACCAAAATCTAAACCAAAAGAACCTAGTGTAGTTAAGTTGTAACCAACCGCATATACTCTTTCTCTTGTGCTTAAATTTCTAAGACTTTTAAATAGAGGAATTTTACCGGGACCATATTTCTTACTTTTGTCTGTAAGAGTTATTCCACCAGTTTTAAAAAACTGTCTTGTCGCACTACCTAATCTGTAAGACATTATTCAAATGTGTGTGCTGTTATTACCAGTCCTAGCGTTCTATTTGTTGGAGTAGTAGATTTCCTGACTCCATCTATTTCATAATATACGTCTGTATTAACAGTATCTTGTAATCTATCGCTTGCTTTTACATCAACATCACTAGGTATTTGAATTATAAAGTTTGTTAATATTGTATTTCTACCAGCTCTGTTTTCTTGACTTCCTAAATTTTGTATGTGACATTTTACATTAGTATTTATTGTTGACCAGTCTGTACTCTCAAGTCCTCTTTCATCTATAGAAGTATCGCTAATTCTTTGGATGTTAACTTTATCAGTAAATAATCTTGTGCTTAATTTTCCAACCATAAGAACACTCTAACAGTTAGATTCTTAATTTATGGTATCAGTAATTTTGGTAGATATTGCTCTCTTGGCTCTTCTAGATTTAGATTTACATGTCTTACAAAAAGGAACTAACCCATCTCTATAGTTTTTATTTGCAGTAAATGATTTATGTGATTTTTGCTTTTTACAAAGTAAACATATTTTTTTTGTAGATTTTTCTTTTCCCTCATCACGTTCCCTATCAAGACGTTCACTTACGCAACTTTCACACCAAGGTAATCTACCGTCTATGTATCTTTGACTTTTTGTAAAATTATCAACACTTTTAATAGAGTTACATTTCTTGCACTCTTTATCATTAGGATTTAATTTATTTTTTTTAGCAATTTTTTGTGCGTTTAAAACTAAGCTTTCTATATCTTCTGACTTTCTAATCCAAGTCATAAAAGCTTCTCTTCCTATAGGAAACTCATCATAAAGTTCCATTTGGGTTAATGTGTATTCACCACTAGCTATCTTATTAGCTATTTGTTTAGCGACATCATAATTTATATCAAACTTTGAACCAACACCTGATTCAAGTTTAATTTGACGTACTCTTTCTATTGTTATTCCCCATTCATCAGCCCAATAAGATAGTTTTTTATTAGGATTAGATAAAAATAATTTTTTAGCTTCTTCCGGTGATGGTGCTTTTCTTGCAGGCATAATACCTACATTATAGTATTAAATGAAAAATGTTTTCTTATATTTACCTAACATTGCTAAATCTGCACCAGATAAAACAGATACAGAGTTCATAGCTAAGTTACCTACATAATTAATTTGATAGTCTCCTACAGATTCAGAGTCTGTAGCAATAAAGTTAGACACTTGATTAGCTGAAGGTTTTTGTGCAACAATTTCATCAGGTTCTTGTTGAGCAGATAAAACTAATGCAGATTCTAATAATCTAGCTGAAGCTCTAGCAGTTACAACTCTAAAGTTATTAGGTAGAGCAGGACCTACGCCACCGCCTGTGTCATATCCAGCTGTATATGTAACACTGACATTATCAGGATAAGCAAAAGACCAACGAGAACCTATCCTTCTTATTCTTCCGTTTGAATACCATAAAAAATCTTCTTGATTGCCGTAAGTAAGTGTTGTTCCGTCTTCTACTACTGAAGTAACAGAGTTTACAGGTCTTTCGTCTAAGAAATATTCTCTGGTTTGGTTACCTGAAAATGTATCAGTATAAGTACCGTAATCTACTGTATAACCTACATATTCTCTAATAGCATCTTCGACTAAAGGAATTAATTCATTAGTTAGATGATTTTCTAAATCTGATGAAAAGTCTATAAGAGCAAATGCTTCTGCATCTGCAGCTGTACAGAAAGCCATAAGTTAGACCTCCTGAGTTACTTGTCTTCTACTTTAGCTTTGACGGCTTTATTTTCAGCAGGTTTTTGAGCTTTAACTTCGACTTCTTCTTCAACCTTTTCAGCTTCTACTTTTTTAGCTGGAGCTGCTTTTTTAGGTTTATTAAGAGCACCTTGCTCTTTAAGCCATTCAGTTGGATACTCTTTACCAGCTTTAGCAATCAAATCAGCTTGAGATGATGGTAAATCTGCTGGAACACCTTTCCAAATTTTTCCGTCAGGTAATTTATAAACGTTGGTATCTAATATTGTATACATAATGCTATCCTAACCTATCTTCTAGTTTTTTTTGGTTTTTTACTTGTACTGCGTTTTTTTGGTTTGTTATAACCCATTATCGTCTTCTCCTAGGTCTACGAACTCGGCCACCACGCTTCATCTTTTTAGGACGAACACGTCCACCCATCTTGTATGATTTTGGTCTGCCTCTAGGCATTACTCCTCTTCTTCCATAGCAATTTCAATATTTGCTCTAGTTTTAAAATTTTGTAATATTTTTTCAGATTTTTCAAAAAATTCTTTACTTCTTTCTACATATCCAAATGGTGTTAAATTGGAATTCATTTTATTTCTCCTCTTATGGTTAAAAGGGCGAATACAAATCCGCCCTTATAAACCGTCAGTACTATACGTTAGTAATAGTACAGAATGCTGTTGGGCGATAAATCGCAAAACCAAGACGCATAGTTAATCTAATTGCCAATTGGTTCTTTGCGAAGAAATCGCTGTGGCTGTCGGAAACAGCTAGGTCAACGCCTTCTCTCATAATTACTTGAGCTGCGTCGCCACCGCCGAACTTACCTACAAGCATTGTGCCTTCAGCAATAACTGTTGAAGGAACTACCCTTAGACCCCAAATTCTTGGAGCAGCATCAGCACCGAATCCGCCAGCAACGACGAACAATGGGTTCTTAGAACCGCTTGTGTCAACGTCAGTTACTGATGTAACGATTTGATACCAGTCTGATGGGTGCATTACAATTGCATCAGGTTCAACGAAAGCGTCTTTTCTGATTTCTGTAATTGCTTGATAGATTTGTCCAAGCTTTCCTAATTCTCCAGCGTATGGTAAAGCGTAATCAAATGTATTGATTCCACTCTTGTTTAATACACCAGTTAAATTAGGAGCTGTACCATCACCATTGATAAGTTGGTTGTCCATATTCAACTTCATCATTGTTGATAAACGTGAGTTGACATATCCTTGGATACCAGCAACATCAGCTAACAACTCGTCAGTTACAGGCAAGAAAGTAGCCATCTTTCTGATGGATTCTGTCCTTTCTGTAAATGCAAGTGCTGATTCTAGTGTAGCGGAGATGTCTCCTGATTCTGCAATAGAACCTGCTTGGTTGTCGAATGTTGTCTCTTCTAAGTAAACATAAGCATTTTGTGATGTTTGAATTTGGTCAAACAATCCAATAACGCTATCTGGATTACGAAGAGCGGTCTCTAGGATTCCAGGAGCTCTTAAGCTCTCTGGTGGATAACCAGTTGTGTTTAATGTGGTTTTAAATTCTGCTTGAGAATCTACACCTTTAACACCTTTTTCTACATATGCTTTATAAGCATCTGTATTAGCAAATTGTTCCCCAATTGTTTGTGGACCTTTTTGCTCAGGCATTGCATTAGGTATAGAATTTACAGGCTCATTATCAACCTCTAAAGCTTTCTCGTTTTGAACTTTAGCTTCTTCAACTTTTAAATCATCAACAAGTCCAGCTAGTTCTGTGTTGAGGCCTTTGATTTTCTCTTTGGCTTCAGCACTGTACTTGCCGTCTTCTTGGTTATCAAAAGCAGCTTTAAGTTCTTCACGAGATTTTGCAATTTGCTCTTTGAGCTTTGCTACTTCACTCATGGTTTATATATCTCCTATGATATTAT
>Ga0255766_10001095_pt1 | contig 25029 bp, 29 predicted proteins | sample 071ome_23_FD_179966 | JGI IMG/M metagenome (GOLD analysis project Ga0255766, IMG submission 179966) | Coastal salt marsh microbial communities from the Groves Creek Marsh, Skidaway Island, Georgia - 071403BT metaG (version 2) | ecosystem: Environmental > Aquatic > Marine > Intertidal zone >... | reverse complement strand
TGAACTTCTAAGTCTAGATGATTGAGATAGCTGTCAGGAGAGGGTTTAAATCAGCTTTAAAATTTCTGAGAACTGATGGAGTTCATGATATGAAGTAATCTTTGACCAATCCTGATCGCGACCATAACCGTAACAAGCTTTAATGAATGGAAGTTGATTAAGATTTGCCGATAGTCCATCATTCACGGTATCCCCAATAAAGTAGCTCCCTTGAAATGATTTATTCTGATTGATGATGTCTTGAATCATAGCATCCTTATTTCTTATCTGAGATTGGCTATCGCTACATTCTACCGATTGGAAATAATCATTCCAGCCAAAATGATCAATGAGTTTTTGCGTAGGCACTAATCTTTTATTTGTCGCAATGGCCATAGGTATATTTTGAGTATGAAGTTGTTTTAAGACTTGAATCACATCAGGGTAGGGTTGTGTATGTTTGATCACTTGCTCGTCATGCATTGTAATAAATAATTGTACAAATTCATCCAGTGAACCTTGGTGTTCATGACCGAGTATTTCGGAGGCGGTATTTCTTAGGGGAGGACCGATGAGAATGTTTTTTGCATACTCAACCCTGTTAGGTGCAAGTTTTTTAGTGATAGATTGAAAGCATTGATAAATCGCCTGTTCAGAGTCAACCAAAGTTCCATCAAAATCAAATATTAAGGCTTTAGTCAATTGTTACCCACTGATTGTTTTGAATACTTTGTTGAAGTGCTTCGAGCGTTTTTACATTCCATAACGCATCTTGAGATGAAAGTTTTGGCGCAGTTTTTTTAATTATACATTCATTAAAGTGTTTAAACTCCAACTCAAAATGGCTCGCCATGGGTATAATTTCTTCGTGGTAGCCTGATTTTTCCGTGGCATAGACGATCTTCCCTTTTTGATCTTCGGGTTGCCATATAGTCGGAATTTTAGCGCGACCTGAAAGACCAAAAACCTCAATTTCAGAACGACGCGTACATTCAAAGCTAATATCAAATGTAGCTCGTTTATTTTGCCCAAAATCAATCATGCCTGTGGTTGATAGGTCAGCGCCATGTTCATTGAGATTTGCTTGCGCATAAACACGTATGGGGTTTTCTTTAAGGCATTGCCTTAAGGTATGAATGGCATAGGGCCCAATATCCCAAAGCGCACCTCCACCAGACTTCATAGGACGATTTATTCGGTAGTGACGTGCTGGCTGAATAGGGAAGGAGAACATGGAATAGGCATAATTGATCTCGCCCAAGATATTCGATTTAATCATATCCAGCAATCTTTCAAATTGCGGGTGAAAGGCATACATAAAACCCTCCATGACTTTAACATCATATTTTTTTGCCTCATTTAATAAAAGCTCAACATCAGATGTCTTAATGGCCATAGGTTTTTCAATGAGCACATGTTTTTTAGTACGAATGGCTTTTAAGGCTGTGGGAACATGATCTTCATTCGCAAGGGGGATATAAATAGCATTAATTTTTGGGTGATTGATGACAGAATCGAATCCATTAAAGGCTTGCACTTTATTTATTAGCTCGGGACATGTTTTATTAATTAAAGATTTAGCCGCATCTGTGCGTCGGCTACCTATGGCAATTAAATCACCATTCATTGAATTAGCGATGATGGGCAACACTTTTTCGACAATACGTGCAGCGCCTAGAATTCCCCAATTTACTTTAGTCATGAATTAGCCAAATTGATAATGTTTTCGTAGAGGGCTTTTAACATCCCAAGTGCAATCTAAACCTGCCTCAAAAATCACTAAATCACCGGGACCAAATGAAATAAACTCACCCGTATGTGATGTGACTGTGACATTACCTTCTAATATATAGGCAGTTTCTTTATCAGAATAACTCCAAGCGAATGTCGATACTTCCTTTGACCAGGTCGGCCAAGTATCAATACCTAAAGATTTTTTCTCAGCATCACTTATTTTTTTAACACTCATCTGCGCCATGACTTTTCTCTTTTTGCTTTGACATCACTTTTCCGATATGAAGTTCACCTCTTAATTTAGCAAGCTCTATTTGATGTTGACGTTCTTTAAGGCTATATTTTTTTTCGAGAGATAATTGATCGATACAATAAGGGCAGGATATACCTGGTTTGTAATCTTTTGATTTCATCTCAACAAGGGATAGTGGGTGCCTACAGGCATAACATTGATCATAGTCACCCTCAACCAAATTATGTTTAACCGCAACACGCTGGTCAAACACAAAACACTCTCCATCCCATAGGCTATCATTTTCAGGAACTTTCTCAAGGTATTTTAAAATCCCGCCTTGCAAGTGATAAACCTCATTAAAACCTTTTTCTAACATTAGTGAGGTAGCCTTTTCACATCGAATACCGCCCGTGCAAAACATGGCGATTTTTTTATGTTTGGAAGGATCTAGGTTTTTATCAACGTACTCTGGGAATTCTCTAAAAGTTTTCGTCTTGGGATTAATGGCATTTTTAAATGTACCAATATCAACCTCATAATCATTACGGGTATCAATGATGATGGTGTCAGGATCTGAAATGAGCTCATTCCAATCTTCAGGTTTCACATACTGACCTACTTTTTTGGTTGGGCTTACCCCCTTTACACCTAGGGCTACGATTTCTTTTTTTAATCTTACCTTCATCCGATAAAAAGGATTTTCTTTCGACCACGATTCTTTATGCTCTAAGTTTTTAAAAAGCCCATTAAATAGATCATTATTTTTTATGTAGTCATGAAATAAAGCAACACTCTCTTTTTCGCCTGCAATGGTGCCGTTAATACCTTCTGTTGCAAGCAAAATCGTTCCCTTAAGTTGTTGTTTTTGGCAAAACTCTAGGATAGGTTGTTGCAACTTTAAATATTGTTCATTTTTAGCAAAATGATAAAAAGCTGTGACCAGATAATTAGACATCAAAGTACGTTTATTTATAGGCTTAAAAATGTTATTTTAACGCTTTTTTAAATGTTATTAAGTTATTTGGAGAACATAAATGGCAATTGAACAAACATTATCGATTATTAAGCCGGATGCAGTAAAAAAGAATGTGATTGGCGAGATATATTCGCGCTTTGAGAAAGCTGGCTTAAAGATAGTCCATGCGCAAATGATTGAATTAACTAAAGAGGAAGCTGAAGGTTTTTATGCCGTGCATAAAGATCGACCTTTCTTTAACGACCTTGTAGAATTTATGACATCAGGCCGTGTCATGATTCAAGTTTTAGAAGGTGAAAATGCGGTGGCACTCAATCGTCAACTTATGGGTGCTACCAATCCTAAAGAAGCGGTTAAAGGCACCATTCGAGCTGATTTTGCTGAGAGTATTGATGCGAATGCTGTGCATGGTTCAGATTCACTTGAAAATGCTAAAATTGAAATAGATTATTTCTTTGGTTAATTTTTTTGCAAAATCTACTTGATTTTAATCACCAAGAATTGACTGAGTTTGTTGCTAAATTCGGTCATAAGCCTTTTCGCGCTAATCAACTCTTACGTTGGATTTATAAAGATGGAGAGCAATCTTTTGACAAGATGTCCGACATTGCCAATGGTTTTAGAGAAACATTAAATTCTAATGCTCAGATTTTACTTCCTGAAATTAAGTTAGATCATACGTCTCAAGACGGTACTCGAAAATGGTTACTGAATGTGGGTGAATCTAATCTTATTGAAATGGTTTTTATCCCAGAAACCTCACGAGGTACTTTATGTGTTTCTTCACAAGTGGGGTGTGCCCTTGAGTGCACTTTTTGTTCAACAGGACGCCAAGGTTTTAATCGAAATTTAACCTCATCTGAAATTATTGGTCAATTGTGGTTAGCCAATAAATTAATGGATAAAAAGGATGATAATAGTAAACAAAAAAGTGTGACTAATGTAGTCATGATGGGGATGGGAGAACCTTTAACCAATTATAAACATGTGGTTCACGCTCTTGAGATGATGCTGGATGATAAGGTTTATGGACTCAGCAGAAGGCGGGTCACTCTATCCACCAGCGGACTTGTTCCTGCCATTGATCAGCTAAGAGAGGATTGCCCAGTCTCCTTGGCTATTTCTTTACATGCATCGAATGATGAGCTTAGAGATGAGATTGTCCCTATTAATAAAAAATACCCCATAAAAAGTTTAATGCAATCATGCTTACGGTATATTGAAAAAGCGCCAAGGGACTTTATTACTTTTGAATATGTAATGCTAAGAGGTGTAAATGATTCAGTAGAGCAAGCAAAAGAGTTAATAAAAATTACACACAATGTTCCATGTAAATTTAATTTAATCCCGTTCAACCCGTTTCCAAACAGTGGTTATGAATGCTCTTCAAGGTCAACTATTCAAGCATTTCAAAAAGTTTTAATGGGCGCGGGCATTGTGACCACTATTAGAAAGACTAGAGGAGATGATATTAATGCCGCATGCGGTCAATTGGTAGGTAAGGTCCTCGATAAAACAAAAAGAACGATGAAAATAAACTCTTTATGATTAAAAGAAACACACATCAGGTTCAGGTTGGAAAGATATTTGTCGGCGGAGGTGCACCCATTGCCATTCAGTCAATGACAAATACGGACACAGCCGATAAAACAAAAACGGTTAATCAAATCCTTGATCTATGGAAAGCGGGTTCTGAAATAGTTAGAATCACTGTTAATAATGAGCAATCGGCGAGAGAAGTTGAGACTATTAAAAAATCACTTCTAGATCAAGGATGCGATGTTCCTTTGGTCGGCGATTTTCATTTTAATGGACATAAATTACTTACAAAATATCCTAAGTGTGCAGAGCTTTTGGATAAGTATCGAATTAATCCTGGTAATGTTGGGAAAGGATCAAAGCGGGATGATCAGTTTTCAACTATGATTAAAATTGCCATGGATCATAATAAGCCTGTGAGAATTGGAGTTAACTGGGGTAGTCTTGATCAAGATTTATTAAAAAAATTAATGGATATGAATGCTGGAAAGAAAAACCCAGATTCTTCTGATTTAGTCATGCAAAATGCCCTCATCACATCTGTAATAGATAGTGCAAAACTGGCTGAAGATATAGGTTTAAAGAAGGATAAAATTATTGTTTCATGCAAGGTAAGTGAAGTTCAAGACCTAATCAATATTTATACAAAATTATCCAAATTATGTAGCTACCCTTTACATTTAGGCTTAACAGAGGCTGGGATGGGAACAAAAGGTATTGTTTCATCAGCTGTTTCCATTGGTCATTTATTGCAAAACGGCATTGGTGACACCATTCGTGTTTCATTAACACCTGAACCTAATGGTGATCGGACTGAAGAGGTGAAAGTCTCGCAGCAAATTCTCCAGTCACTGGGTTTAAGATCATTTAAACCTTCTGTAATTGCTTGTCCAGGATGTGGGAGAACAACTTCAACTTATTTTCAAGAATTGGCGAATGAGATACAGTTTTTTTTAAATGATTCAATGCTAAGCTGGAAAAGCCAATTTGAAGGTGTTGAAGAGATGAAGGTGGCTGTTATGGGTTGTGTAGTTAATGGTCCTGGAGAGTCAAAAATGGCAAATTTAGGGATTAGTTTGCCAGGTACAGGTGAGGTTCCTGTGGCTCCAGTCTATGAAGATGGTAAAAAAACAGTCACTCTTAAAGGTGATACCATTGCGATTGAATTTAAACAAATTATTGAATCCTACATTATAAAAAATTATAAGAAAAAAAATGTCTAAACAATTTCAATCAATCAAAGGCTTCTATGATATCCCTCCTGATAGGCAAAAATTATTTCGCCATTTTGAGGATATTGCATTAAATGTTTTTGATTCCTATGCTTATGAGGAAATTGGCTTACCTATAGTGGAACCAACTGGACTTTTTATCGATAGCGTTGGATCATTCACAGATATTGTTGAAAAAGAAATGTACAGCTGGGTTGATCACCTGAATAATGACAAGCTTACCTTACGACCTGAGGGAACAGCTGGCTGTGTAAGAGCGGTGATTCAAAATTCTTTGACCTACAATGGCCCTGCAAAATTATTCTATCGCGGCCCTATGTTTAGACATGAAAATGTTCAAAAGGGAAGACAAAGACAGTTTACACAACTAGGTGCAGAGTCATTTGGTATTGAGAATCCCATTGCGGATGCTGAACAAATAATTATGCTTAGTCGTCTATGGGATAAGCTTGGACTAAAAAATATTAAATTAGTCATGAATTCTATTGGCGACATAGATTGCAGGCAAAAGCACAGACATGAATTAATTGAATATTTCAAAAAAAATAGTTCGTTGTTGGATGAGGATTCAAAAAGACGTTTAAATGATAACCCTCTCAGAATCCTTGATAGTAAAAATCCTCAAATGCAAGATATGTTAAATGGTGCACCCAAAATAATGGAGTATTTAAATGAAGGTGCTTCGAGCCATTTTAATGAATTAAAAAGATTGCTTGATGAAAATAAAGTTAAATATGAAGTAAACTCAAGGCTGGTAAGAGGTCTTGATTATTACAATCGAACAGTTTTTGAATGGATTTCAAATGATTTAGGTAGTCAAGGCACCATTGCCGGTGGTGGCAGATACGATTATTTAATTGAAATTTTGGGGGGTAAGCCAACATTTGCCTGTGGCTTTGCTATTGGTATTGAGCGTATAGTTTTGTTGTTAGAAAAGTCAGAAAACCCACGCTCATTTTTCAACTCTGATATATACATTGTCTGCCAGGGCCATGGTACACAAAACTATGCTATTAATATTGCTGAAAAATTAAGAGCCAGTGACTATAAGGTTTCTATGAATTTAGAAAATAGTAGCTTTAAGTCACAATTTAAAAAAGCGGATAAATCCAATGCAAAGATAGCCCTTATTATTGGTGAAGATGAATTAAAAAATAATATCATTCAAATTAAACTTATGCGAAATCAAGGGTCTCAAGAGAGTGTTGGTGTTGATGATTTATTGCGACGCGTAAGAGACATAATTAAAAATTGAAAAAAACAATACTTAGAATCAATAACTTAAGTATCTTCCCTAAGATAAATTCGGATCTTAAGTTAGTTAAAAATATTTCATTCGATCTTCCTGAAGGTAAAACTACATGTATTGTCGGCGAATCAGGTAGCGGAAAAAGTTTAACAGCGCTTTCAATCATTAAACTATTATCGTCTCAGCTAGACTTTACAGGAGATATTTTTTTCAAGAATAAAAATCTAAGTAATATCACAAAAAACGAGATGAGATCTATGAGAGGAAAAGAAATATCTATGATTTTTCAAGAACCTATGACCTCCCTTAATCCAGTTTTAACCATTGGATTTCAAATTGAGGAATCTATTTTAGTTCATAATAAATTATCTAAAAATCAATCTAGAAAACGTACCGAGGAGTTACTAGAGCTTGTGGGTATTGACCCTGATAGGTACAACAGTTTTCCAGATGAATTGTCAGGTGGACAAAGACAAAGGGTGATGATTGCAATGGCAATGTCTTGTGATCCTTCACTGTTAATTGCGGATGAGCCCACAACGGCTTTAGATGTGACTGTTCAGGCACAGGTTTTAGAATTATTAAATTCATTAAAGAAAAAAAAACAGATGACAATGTTATTTATTACCCATGATTTTGGTGTTGTAAATGATATAGCTGATGAGGTCATTGTTATGTTTAAGGGAAATATTGTTGAACAAGGAACGGTTGGTAAAGTTTTAAAAAACCCAAAGCACCCGTACACCAAAGCATTAATGGGATGTGTACCAGATATTCATGGAAGAAAAAAAATCCAGCCCATTGATTATAGGAAATTAGAAAAAGAAATGGCATCTTTATGAGCATTATTTTAACGGCTAATAATTTAACTAAGCAATACTTTCAAACTCAAGGGTTTTTTTCAAGAGTTAATAAGACCATTAATGCTTTAGATGACATTAGTATTGAAATTGAAGCAGGTAAGACTATGGCTATTGTTGGTGAGTCAGGAAGTGGTAAATCAACATTTGCGAAGGCACTGATAAGATTAATAAATATTGATAGTGGGGAGATATTTTTTAAAAATAAAAAGATAAGTGATCTTAGCTCTAAAGAGATGAAGATTTTTAGAAAAGATATTCAAATGATTTTTCAAGATCCTTACGCATCGCTTAATCCGCGTTTCAAAATCAAAGATATCCTAGAAGAGCCATTAATAATTAACAAAATTGGTAATAAATTAGAAAGAAGTAAAAAAATAAATTCAATGATTGAAAAAGTTGGGTTAACTAGTGAGGATCTACAAAAATACCCTCATCAATTCTCGGGGGGGCAAAGACAAAGAATTGGAATCGCTAGAGCTTTAATTCTTGAGCCTAAGATTGTTATTTGTGACGAACCAGTATCTGCACTGGATGTATCAATACAGGCTCAAATTTTAAATTTACTAAAAAAATTACAAAAAGAGTTTTCTTTAACCCTTCTATTTATCACTCATGATCTGCGAGTGGTAAGACAAATTTCAGATTCACTCTATGTAATGCGATCAGGAAAGCTTATGGAGAAGGGCAAAACTGATATAATCTTCCAAAATCCTAAACATGAGTACACAAAAATGCTCCTAAATTCAATTCCAGGAAATATTAAAAGGTAAAAAATGGCATTAGATTTAAATGAAGATAAAGATTTAAACGAGAAAGTATCAGATTTTTTCTCAAATAATAAAAAAAATATTATTTTATATTCCATAATATTTTTAGTTTTTTATTTTGCATCAACTTTTTATATTAGCCAGAGCGAAAAAAAATATTTTTTGGCTTCTGACCTGTATCAAAAGATTCAGCTAGCTAAGGAGATAACTGATGTTGAGGGATTAGCTAATGAATTAAAAGAAAAACACGCTAACACCGCTTATGCCTCAAGAGCTAGTATTTATCTTGGCAATATTTATTTTAAAAATAAAGATTTCTCTAAAGCGAAAGAATCTTATAAATGGGCTGTAGAAAATGCTCCTGAAACTTCGATTAGTTCATTGGCTAACTATCAACTTGGTGTAATGCTTTTTTCACAAAAAGATTTTGATAATGCCATGCATGCTGCAAATTCAATCAAAGATAATGGTTTTATAGGACTTAAGAACAATCTTTTAGGTGATTTATTCAGCTCTCTTGGAAAGCTTGAGGATGCAAGAAAGTCTTACCAAACTGCTTATGAATTTTATAAAGACAAGAATGATCTTGCAAAGGTTGTTAAGATAAAAATTGATTCCATTAGTCAAAATTAAATTAATTTTTTTACTCTCTATTTTTCTTTCTTCTTGTTTTGGCCCTGTTAAAGAGTTGAAATATCAAATTGAAGATTCTATGGAAGATAGATCAATTTATGTTTCAAATCCAAATCCATTAAATGAATTAGATAATAAATTGTTCATTAATGTAGAGGAAACCTCGAGTTTTGATGATGATACTTTGAGGAATTTTAAAATATTTTCTAAAGGAGATTTGGTTTATTACATCTCGCAATCTGGATTAATAAATTCATTTAACCTAAAAACTAATGAGCTTAAAAATATTTATAAAAACAGTATTAATATTTCTTCTGGAATTAATGGGGATGATGAATTCTTATATTATGTTGACGTAAGAGGTTATTTAACCTGTTATTCAATATCAAATGGCCTAAACTGGAAGTCTTTTGTAGGCGAAGTATATTCTCCTCCTGAGGTTTCAGATGGAAAAATTTTTGTTAAAGATACCAATAACAAATTCCATGCTTTAAATGCTAAAGATGGTTCATTAATATGGGCTTATCAACTTCCTTCACCCTCATTGTCAATTCGTTCGTGGGCTCCAATGACCATCTCTGAGGGTATTTTGTATAGTGGTGGTCCATCAGGCAAGATAATTGCTATTAATTCTAATAATGGAACTCTTCTATGGGAAACAACATTTAGCCAGCCTAAAGGATCCTCTGAAATTCAAAGATCAAATGATGTGACTAGCAGTTTAATTATGGATGATTTTCAATTATTTGTTGTTTCTAGCCAGGGAAATGTGGCATCCATAGCGAAAGAGGATGGATCTATCCTTTGGAGTAGGCTACTTTCAAGCTTTGAGGGAATGTCTCAGTCTGAAGATAAAATCTTCATTACTCATAGCTCAGGTTCAATATATTCCTTATCAAAAGATACTAATAAAGTTATTTGGAGAAATGCAAACTATTTAGGAAGAGATGTCTCCAAGCCAATACGATATAACAATTACATTATTTTTTCTGATTATGAAGGATGGATGCATGTAATTAGTTTAGAGAGTGGTGATGATCTAGCAAGAGTAAAGATTTCGAGCGCTACCTTACTTACCCCTTTAATAATAGATGATAAAATTTTCATTGTTTCAACTGATGGAACTTTCTCCCTTTTAACTATTTCTTTGAATGATGAAAAAGACATTGATCATAATACTAATAAAACAAAAGTATCAAATGAAAATCTCGATATAGAAATAAATGAGAATTCTGAAGGTGATAAAACATTAATTGATACTCTATTTTTTTGGGATTAAATAATGCGAAATGCAGTTATTGTTGGTCGACCTAATGTAGGAAAATCAAGTTTATTTAATGCGTTAACTAGAACAAGAGATGCTTTGGTTGCAGATACACCTGGCCTTACAAGAGATAGACATTATGCAAAAATAAAAATCAATAATTCCATTTTTACAATTGTTGATACTGGTGGACTTGAGCCGAATAATAATTTAGAAATTAACAAAAAAATGAGTGAACAATCTCAATGGGCTATTGATGAGAGTGATGTAATTTTGTTTATTGTTGATGGAAAAGAGGGGCTTACGATTAACGATGAAATTATTGCAACTGAGCTTAGAAAAAAAAACAAACCTACGCTATTAATTATTAACAAGTCTGAAGGTAAACCTGAAAATTTGTTAGTTTCTGAATTTTCATCTTTAGGACAAAAAAATGTTATTTGTGTTTCAGTTAGCCATAGAGCTGGTATTAGTTTAATTTATGATTTTTTATTACCCTTTTCCGATAATTCAACAGATAATGAAAAAATTGATCAAGAAATCATCAAATTATCAATCTTGGGTAAACCCAATGTAGGAAAATCAACACTCATTAACTCTATTATTGGTGAAGAGAGGCTGATTTCACAAGATGAGCCAGGAACTACAAGGGATTCGATAACTGTAGATTTTGAAATAAATGGTAAGAGTTTTAAATTAACTGATACTGCCGGAATTAGAAAAAAAGGTAAAGTTACAGATGTAATAGAAAAATTTTCAATACTCAAATCACTTCTTAATATTGATAAGGCTGATGCATGCATTTTGGTTATTGATGCACTTTCTGGCCTCACAAGTCAGGACCTACAAATTTTTGGGTATGTAATTGAGTCAGGAAAGCCCTTAGTAATCGCTATCAATAAATGGGATGCACTAGATTCATATAAAAAAGATATATTGAAAAAAGAGATCGATAAAAAAATTGGTTTATTAAGCAATTTTGAAATAATACATATTTCAGCATTAAAAAAAATTGGTATCAAAAGATTATTAGAACTCTCTCTTGAGGCTTTTGATTCCTCCAAAACTAAAATGACAACACCAGTTCTTAATTCATTATTAAAAGAGCTTGTGATTTCCCATCAACCCCCGATTTTTAAAGGAATCAGACCTAAGTTAAAATTTGCTCATCAGGGTGATTCTGTACCTCCAACTATCATTATTCATGGAAATCATCTTTCTGGATTGAGGCAAGATTATATTAAGTACCTAGAGTCATCGTTTATTAAATTCTTTAATTTAAGGGGCACTAGTCTTAGAATTCAATTAAATGAGGCTGACAATCCTTTTGAAAAAAATGCAATTAAGATTAAAAAAACTGGATTAGTTACTAGAAGACGCCAAATAAATAAAAAAAGGGAAGAAATTAAAAAAAAGAATAAAATTTAATCTAATACATCCCAAAACTCCCACCAGTTTTTTTCGTCATCTTCTTTTTTAATTTTAACAAAATCACTATTTGGATAATTTAATTCTAATACTCTTTTAGTATCTGAGGCTAAATCATTAATTCCTAAATAATTGTATGCGCTAATTTGAATAACTAAAGATTCTTCTAAATGTGCCGACTGTGGGTATTTTTCCATTACATATTTAGCTCTATTAAGCGCCGCTAAATATGCTTTTTTTTTCATGTAATATCTTGCCACATAAAGCTCTCTCTCTGATATTTTATTCATTAAATACGTCATTCTATTTAGTGCATCATCATAATAATCGCTATTTGGAAATAGCTCGATCATTATTTTTAACGCTTCAAAACTTTTTTCTAACATTGAAAGATCTCTATCGCTAATATCTTGCATAGTAATTTCTTTAATAATTCCTCTGTCACGAAATAAAACAACTCCCTTTAAATAATATGCATAATCTAATGCAGGATGATTTGGATATGCCAATATAAACTTATCTAGCATCAAGATTGCTTCTTCTTCTCGGTAGAATTCTTTATATGCGTAGGCTAAATTAAGTTTAAATTGAGGCGCAAATTTGGAATTAGGAAATTTTTTTTCTGCTTTTTCATATATCGATATTGCTCTTGGCCAATCTTTTGCATATTCTGCATTTTTTGCCTTATCATAAACCTCATAATCTGTGAGCCCTGATGTCTCATCAATTTCGTCGGGATCACCAAAAATTGCACATGAAGAAACTAAAATTGCTATGATTAAGGTTTGAATATAGATCATAATAAATTTATTCATGGCGAAAATTATACCCTATGGTTGAAAACAAAGTTGAATTAATAGTTCCTGATTCTTTATTTGGAAATAGGGCAGATCATATAATATCAACGCTTATTAAGGACACTTCTAGATCAAGGGTTAAGCAATGGATTGAGAAAGGTTTTGTATTGGTTAATGATAAAACCATTACTCCAAAGCAAAAATTATTTACAGGTGAAAAAATTGTAGTTTTTATTCAAAAAGATGATAGAGAACTTCAATTTGAACCAGAAAATCTTGAGTTAGATATACTTTTTTTTGACAATGATATTGCAGTGCTCAATAAACCGTCTGGTCTTGTTGTTCATCCAGCTGATGGTAATTGGACTGGAACACTTCTAAATCGAATTTTATACCATTTTCCAGATAATAAATCTCTTCCAAGAGCAGGCATTGTTCACAGATTGGATAAAGATACCTCAGGTCTACTAGTTATAGCATTAAATGAATCATCACAACTCAAACTCATACAACAATTACAAGAAAAAAAAGTGTATAGGGAATATAGAGCAATTGTTTGGGGTAATTTAAGTTTTCCTGGATCAATCAACGAGCCAATTGGGAGACATCCAAAAAATAGAGTAAAAATGAGTGTTAATAAAATTAACGGAAAAACTGCAGTTACTAATTATGAGCCAATTGAAAATTTTTATTATCATACCTATGTAAAATGTATTTTAGAAACTGGTAGAACTCATCAAATAAGAGTGCATATGCAGTATATTGGAAAACCAATCGTTGGAGATCCAACATATGGCTTTAAGAAAATCTTACCTTTTAAAAATATTCCAAAAAACTTAATTGATATTATTACTAACTTTCCAAGACAGGCACTGCACGCAAAAAAATTAGGTCTTTCTCACCCGAAAACAAATAAAGAGATGTCATGGGAGATTAAATTACCCGATGACTTTTCACATCTTTTAGATCATATTCGAGATATTCATATTCAAGATGCAGATATTGATTTCAATAAAATGACTACTGAAAATCTTCATGGTGATGAGCCCTTTGAAGATTTTGAGAATGATGACAACTGATTTTATTATTCCTTGCTTTAAAAATATTCCAAATATTTCTATGCTGCAAACTACTCGTGCCGGTGGGAAAAGTATAAATAACTATCACTCATTAAATATCAGCATGGATGTGAATGATAACCCTGATCATGTTCTTCAAAATATTAATTCTTTGGAGAGATTTTGCCCTAAGATCCAATGGGTTAATCAGGTTCATGGATCAAATGTAATCGAACTACCATGTACTAATATGAGTTCTGCTGACGCTGTGTTTACTAAAAAAATAAAAACTGTTTGTGCTATTAGAACAGCAGATTGCTTACCAATATTACTTACCAATGAAAATGGTAATTTTGTAGCGGCCATTCATGCTGGTTGGAGAAGCTTGGGATTAGGTGTAATAGAAAATACCATAAGATCTATAAATTCTGATTCTCAAATTTTTGCATGGTTGGGACCATCAATCGGGGTTGAGAAATTTGTTGTTGGTCATGATGTGTATAATTTTTTTAAAAAAAATGACCCCAATGTTTTAGATTCATTTATCAAATATAAGGACAAATATAAACTTTGCCTTCCAACCGCTGCAAAGAAAAAGCTTATTAAAATTGGAGTTAACAAAATATTTGGATCTACTATTGATGATGATTTTTGTACCTACAATGATAAAAAAAGATTTTTTTCATATCGCAGAGATAAAATTACTGGTCGTATGGCTAGCTTAATATGGATTAATAATTAAAACTTTATAAGTTCTGGTATACATTTATAATTCTCTTTTATTAAAATTTTTATAATGATTTTTTACTCTATTTTTTTTACTTGTTTGGTAATGGGAACTATTAGCTTTGCCTTCTCTTACCTATTTATTAAGAAATCCAATCAGAAGATCATTTCAAATATGGTCAGCCTTGCAGTAGGTACGCTTTTAGGAACCGCTTTTTTAGAAATTATTCCACATTCTATTGAATTAAGCGGAGATGTTCATCGTGTCTCAATAATTATCTTATTAGGCATATTTATGCTTTTCATAATGGAAAAATTTTTTATCTGGCGACATTGTCATGGCTCAAATTGTGAGGCACATTCACATGAACAAAATGCTAAGAAGGATCATAACGGCAGCCTAATTTTGATTGGTAATAGTTTTCATAATTTTATCGATGGTGCGCTCATTGCAAGTGCTTTTTTAGTTAATGTTAACTTAGGCCTAGTGACGGCTTTAGCAATTTTTGCTCATGAATTACCGCAAGAGATAAGTAATATATCAATTCTAGTTCACTCTGGTTTCAAGAAGCTAACCGCTCTATGGTTTAATATTCTATCTAGCTTAGCAACTTTAATTGGGGCTATCATATCCTTTTTTGTGCTCGAAAAACTAGATTTTTTAATTCCTTATATACTTTCTTTTTCAGCATCAACGATGCTATACATCGCTGTCTCAGATTTAATTCCAGATTTACATAAAAAGACTCAATTAAATGAAACCTTTACTCAGGTGTTAATGATTTCAATTGGACTTTTAATTATTTTTATCATTCATAGTTATTTACATTGATCGCAAAAAATCCACCAAAAGTCGGTTTTATATCTCTAGGCTGCCCTAAAGCCGGATCTGATACTGGTATGCTCATAACTAAAATAAGGGCTGAGGGTTATGAAATATCATCAACTTTTAAAGATTCCGATCTTGTTATAGTTAATACCTGTGGGTTTATTGATAGTGCTATCCATGAATCATTAGAAGCTATCAGAGAGGCAAGAGATTTAAATGACAAGGTGATTGTTACTGGTTGTTTAGGGGAAAAAAAAGAAATCATTGAGAGTCACTTTGATAATTTGCTTGGAATTACTGGTTCTGAAGCCTATGAGGATGTGCTATCAATCATACATGACCATCTTCCAAAGCCCCATGATCCAAAAATTGATTTAGTTCCCAAGCAAGGTATTAGGATAACACCCCATCACTATGCCTATCTTAAAATATCAGAGGGCTGTAATCATAGCTGTAGTTTTTGTATTATTCCCTCAATGCGAGGTAAGTTAAAGAGTAGGGGAATAGGGGAGATTTTAAGTGAAGCAGAAAATCTAGTTCAAGCTGGCGTATCAGAATTGATGGTGATTTCACAAGACACAAGTGCCTATGGTGTTGATTTAAAATACCGTACCGGATTTTGGGATGGTAAGCCAGTAAAGAGTGATTTGTATCACTTGGCTAAAAATCTTGGGCAGCTTGGAGTTTGGATTAGACTTCATTACATTTATCCCTATCCAAGTGTTGATAAGCTAATTGAGTTAATGGCAGATAAAATAATCTTACCCTATATCGATGTGCCCTTTCAGCATGCTGATAGAAATATTTTAAAGATGATGAAAAGACCTGCATCATCTGAAGATAATTTAAAACGTATTAATGAGTGGCGAAAAATATGCCCTGATATTACTATTCGTAGTACTTTTATTGTAGGTTTTCCAGGTGAAACGGATGAACAATTTAAAAATTTGATAAATTTTATTTCTGAAGCTAGATTAGATCGTGTAGGGTGTTTTAAATATTCCGATGTTCAAGGTGCAAGTTCAAATTCATTAAAAAATCATGTACCCGAGGATGTTAAGAGCGAGAGATATGAAATTTTGATGGAGACTCAAGAAAAAATAAGTAAAGAAAAAATGCAATCAAAAGTAAATACAATCCAGAGAGTTATTATTGATGAAATATCACATGATTTTGCCATAGCAAGATCATCTTCGGAAGCACCTGAAATTGATGGAGTTATTTATTTAGAGCAGCCTGAAGGATTAAGCGTGGGTGATATGCTTGATGTAAAAATTAAACAATCTAATAATTTCGATTTATATGCTGGACCCATCGATTAAAGCTGTCCTTTTTGATTTTGATGGTACATTCGGTGACACCGCGCCGGATTTAATTCATTCAGCTAACTTTATTTTTAATCAACACAATAAGGAAATATTGAGCTTTGCCGAGGGACGACAGATTGCTTCGGATGGGATCAAAGCATTTTTAGATAAAAGATTTGATAATTCCGTTGATGATTATGAGCAGCTAACAAAAGAGTTTCTAAATTATTACTACAACCATTTACAAGATAACTTTAAATTATTTGACGGTATTGACCCATTAATAGATTCTTTGGATAAAAATAATATTGCTTGGGGGATTGTCACAAATAAATCAAGGTTACTTACAGATAAGCTACTAAATCTCTATAATTTAAATACTCGATGTCATGTTGTTGTATGCGGTGATGATGGTTTTAAGCCAAAACCAGAACCAGATACTTTGCTGTTTGCTATAAAATCCTTAAACGTTACAAAAGAACAAACCATTTATATTGGAGATGGTTTAAGGGATATAATTGCTGCAAAAAGGGCCAATATTAAAAGTATTCTTGTTACATATGGGTATTTAAAAGTTGATGATCAGTATTATGATTGGGGCGCGGATTATATAATCGAACATCCCTCACAAATAACTACAGAGGCTTAAATGTTTTTTCTATCCTCGAGAGCCTGGGCTAAAGTGCCACTATCAACATACTCTATTTCACCTCCCATAGGCAAACCTCTCGCTATGCGAGTAATTTTAAAGTTAGTATTTTTTAGAAGATCTTTGATGTATTGAGCGGTAGCATTTCCCTCGCTGGTGAAGTTAGTAGCAATGATTATTTCTTTGAAGTTACTTTTTTTAATTCTGTCTATTAGCTTGCTTAGATTTAATTCTTTTGGTCCTATTCCGTCAAGCGGAGAAAGTCTTCCCATTAAAACATAGTAATGCCCCTTAAATGAGTGGGTTTGCTCCATCATTAACAAATCAGTAGGCATTTCTAGTATACATAACAAGGAATCATCTCTTGATGTTGACTCACATAAGTTACATGTTTTGGATTCAGTAAAGTTATTGCATAAGTTACAAGCATTTAACTTCTCAAGCGCTTTTGAAATTGAGTTAGATAAATGATTCGCACCAAGCCTATCTCTTTGAAGTAGATGGTAGGCCAGCCTGAGTGCAGATTTTGGCCCAACACCAGGCAAACATTTTAAGGAGTCAACAAGGTCGCTTAGGATTGTATTATCAGACATTTTAAAAAGGTAGATTCATTCCACCCGGCATTAGTCCTGACATTTTGGAGTTTGTGGTTGATTCAATTTTTTTTATTGTATCTTTTAGAGCAACAGTCATCATATCCTCTAACATTTCTTTGTCATCTAACAAGGATGGATCAATTTCAATTTTTTTAACTTCATATTTACAAGACATTATAATTTTTACTAAACCATTGCTTGCTTCACCTTGAACATCAATCGACGCAAGCTCATTCTGTGCTTTTTGCAGATTAGCTTGCATCATTTGTGCTTGCTTCATTAAATTACCCATATCACCTTTGACCATAGAATTATCCTTTCACTATTTTTGTTGGTTGAATACTCGAAGAAATAATTTCACCATCAAAATCCGAAACAAGATCTTTCACGAATTTATCATTTATTATTGAGTCTTTTGTTTTATTCAAAATCTCCATATTTTCTTGCTTTATTTCAATTGAGGGGGAAGATATAACTTCGCTTATCTGAAGATTTATCGTAATTTTTTTCTCAAAAAAAACACTTAATATATCCTCTAGCTTATCAATATATTTTTTTTCGGTTAGATGTTTATTTTGCGATGAAATTTTGAGGTTAAATTCATTATTTATAAAACTTATTAATTCAGTTTCTTTAGCCAAAGTTTTTGCAATACCTAAGTCTAAATCATTGACTAATTTTCTCCAGTTACCATCGAATGTATGATTATCCTCTATTTCTTTAAGCCGAGGAGGCAGGTCATTTTTTTTTTCAGTAATTATTGGTTTATTTTGAGTGTGATTGTTTTTTTCTAAACTAAGTGACGGATAAAAGGCAAGCATTCTTAAAAAAGTCATATTAAGCCCAATAAAAAGGTCTGGAGCGAGATAAAGATCTTTTTTACCATTTATACAGATTTGATATAAGGTTTGTAACTGTTGAGCAGATGCATAATTTAATATATCCATCAAATCTGATTTATAGTTACTGTTTTCAAGGATTGATTGATCAATTTTTGCTAGAGATAACTGATGTAATAAGTTCGCAATATCATCGTACAAGGTTTCTATTGATATATTTTTTTTGGTAATCTCATTAGAAAAATTAATTAATTCATTTCCTTTATCGGTAATAATGAGTTTAATTATTTTGATAATAATTTCATCACCCACGGAACCAAACATTTCATTAATTTTTACATCATCTAAGTTGTTTCCGCAAAAGGCTATAGCTTGATCAAGAAGTGAGAGAGCATCTCTCATACTGCCTGCCCCTGCCTTGGCTATGACTTTAATCGAATTTTCACTGTGTTTAATATTCTCATGATCAAGAATTGACCTCAGGTGATTCGCGATATTTTCTTGCGTCATCGCCTTTAAATCAAATTGTAGGCATCTTGAGAGAACAGTTATAGGAATTTTATTAGGCTCGGTTGTTGCTAAGATAAATTTGACGTGTTCTGGAGGCTCCTCTAATGTTTTGAGCATTGCATTAAATGCACTTTTTGAGAGCATATGCACTTCATCGATAATATAGATTTTGAATTTTCCTGAGGTTGGAGCATATTGCGCATTCTCTAAAAGATCACGCATGTTATCAACTTGAGTGTTAGAAGCTGCATCAAGTTCAACCAGATCAACGTATCTTCCGGTATCAATTTCTTGGCATGTATTGCATTCTAAGCAGGGTTTGGATGATGTGCCTTGTTCACAATTAAAAGCTTTGGCTAAAATTCTGGCTAAAGTAGTTTTTCCAACACCCCTGGTACCATTGAAAAGGTAAGCATGATGCAACCTATCTTTATCTAAAGCATTTTTCAGCGCAATAACTGTTGATTCCTGACCAATAAGCTCTTCAAATGATTTTGGTCTCCATTTTCTTGCTAAAACTTGATATGCCATAAAATCCTATTATAAAAAACTTGGCGAGCCAAACCCTCGGCACTTGTGTCATTAGTTGTGGCTGCTTGCTTCCGCACCTGACCAGGTTGGCTAACTAACAATGCGAGGAGGCCCGCCTATTCCATTTTAACTTATATGATGGTTTTGTGATGAGATTAACCACAATTTTTTACAGGATGTTTTTTTAGGTAATCCCATTCTTCGTCAGTATATAATCTTGAACGTATAATAAACCTTTGTCCCGTAGGCCTCTCTAGTGAGAATTGCCCACCTGTTCCTTGAATAGCGTCAAGAGTTAAGTGCGTATGTTCCCAGTATTCAAATTGAGAGGCGCTCATGTAAAAAGGGACCCCGTGGACTATACCAATCTCAACATCTGATCCACCAAGAAAAAATTCCCCAGCCGGGTAACACATCGGCGCACTTCCATCACAGCATCCACCTGACTGATGAAACATTAATTCACCATAAGAATTGGATAATTCATCTATTAATTTGTTAGCAGATTCGGTTGATGTAATTCTTGAGATCATAAAAAAAGGCAGATTATTATCTGCCTTTTATTGTAAACCTTTTTTAACTAATTTTTTAAAAGAATCCTAGCTTAGATTCAGAGTAACTAACCAGTAGGTTCTTTGTTTGCTGATAATGATCTAGCATCATCTTATGAGTTTCTCGACCAATACCAGATTGTTTATACCCGCCAAAAGCTGCATGAGCAGGGTAGGCATGATAACAATTTGTCCAAACTCGTCCGGCTTTGATTCCCCGACCCATTCTAAATGCAACGTTACCGTTTCTTGTCCAAACACCAGAACCTAGACCGTAAAGGGTATCATTTGCAATTTCAAGAGCCTCAGCCTCATCTTTAAAGGTTGTAACAGAAACAACTGGACCAAAAATTTCTTCTTGGAAGATACGCATTTTATTGTGGCCTTTAAACACTGTTGGCTCAATGTAGTATCCTTCGGGAGAACCATCAACAGAGCGTTTGTTACCGCCTGTTAAAAGTTCAGCACCTTCTTCTACTCCTAATTTGATGTAAGACATAATTTTTTCAACCTGTTCGCTAGAGGCTTGAGCGCCAATCATACAAGATGAATCAAGTGGGCTTCCACCCTTAACAGCTTTTACTCTCTCAAGAGCTCTTTCCATGAACTTATCATAGATTGATTCTTGTATAAGAGCACGTGAAGGACATGTACATACCTCACCCTGGTTAAGAGCAAACATTGTGAAACCTTCAAGCGCTTTGTCAAAGAAGGCATCATCTTTATCCATAATGTCCTCAAAGAAGATGTTAGGTGACTTACCGCCTAATTCCAAAGTTACAGGAATAATATTTTGTGAAGCATATTGCATAATTAATCGACCAGTTGTTGTTTCACCCGTAAAGGCAATTTTTGCTATTCTAGGTGAGCTTGCTAAAGGTTTTCCTGCCTCTAAACCAAAACCATTAACAATATTAAGTACCCCCGGAGGTAAAAGATCACCAATAACCTCTAAAAGCACTAAAATAGATACTGGAGTCTGTTCAGCGGGCTTCATAACTACGCAGTTACCAGCAGCAATGGCTGGAGCCAATTTCCATGCAGCCATAAGGATAGGGAAGTTCCAAGGGATAATTTGACCGACAACACCTAATGGCTCGTGAAAATGATAGGCCATTGTGTTATCGTCAATTTCACCAATAGATCCTTCTTGAGCTCTTACAGCAGCAGCAAAATACCTAAAATGGTCAATTGCCAATGGAATATCAGCAGCCATCGTTTCTCGAATAGGTTTCCCATTATCAATAGTTTCAGCTAAAGCAATTTTTTCTAGATTAGCCTCCATTAGATCTGCTATTTTTAATAATGCATTTGATCTTTCTGTTGTGCTTGTTTTTGCCCATGCGTCCTTTGCTGCATGAGCAGCATCAAGCGCAAGGTTGATGTCCTTTTCATTAGATCGCGCTACTTCACAGAAAGGTTTTCCTGATAGGGGTGTAATATTTTCAAAATATTGACCATCAACCGGTTTTACCCATTTACCGTTAATGTAATTGTCATATTTTTCTTTGCTGTAGGGGTTATTCTTAACTCCTAAATCTTTTAAAGTAGAAAATGCCATTTGTCCTCCCGAGCAGATTTGGAAATAAAATAAAGATGCATTATCTCTCTTTTGCACCTTATCATCAATAATAAAAATAAAAAAAAATGAAGTTACTCTTATATATCATATATAAGAGTTTATCAAAACACAATATAATTTTGATCCTCATATTATTGTATAATTTTAATTTAGGAAGGGTGGATGAGTGGTTTAAATCGCACGCCTGGAAAGCGTGTTCAGAGTATATGCTCTGACGCGGGTTCGAATCCCGCCCCTTCCGCCATAAAAGTTATTTACTTGAAAATTTTACAAAAACTACCATCAATTTTATTACTTAATTTTTTTTCTAAAAGTAAAGTCCCTGAGAGTCTATCTATTAAATCGCTATAATGTTTTGTAATAAGGGTATCACTATGTTCTTTGAGAAAAACCTGATTTTTTTGATTAATTGAAATAGTTTTTGCTAATGACCCCTTACCATCATAGATACGAACCTTTAAGTCAGTTGTTAAAGTATTCATTTGAGGATTATAAAAAGTTTGTGGGTAAAGATTCACAATTAAATATGATTCCTGTTTTTCTGCACATTTTTTATAAATATCATTTTTAGATAAAAAGGCCAAATCGAATAATTTACCAGGATTATATTTTTGAACTTGAACACCATTTATTGAATAAGAGTGAGGATTAATATAAAAATATTGAGAAATATAATACTGTATTTCAGTGGCATTTATATTATGAAAGTATAAGCTTAATAGAATAATAAAAGATCTAATATACATAACTTTATGAGAATTTTACTTTTAATACTCTTATTTTATCAGACACTTTACGCGGATGAAATTGGCATTGTTTCGAAAGTAGTTGATGGAGACACAATTTATTTAGTTACTAAAAATAAACAAAGAATCAAAATTAGACTTGAATATATTGATGCACCAGAACTTGATCAGCCTTTTGGTGTCGAATCAAAGTTAATACTTACAAATTTGATTTTAAATAAAGTGGTTTTGTTTGATGCAAAAAAGAAGGATAGATATCAAAGATATTTAACTACTTTGGTTCATAATGGAATTGATATAAATTTAGAAATGCTAAGGAATGGTGCAGCATGGCATTATAAAAAATATGCCCATTTGGATCAAACTAAAAAACAATATTTAGATTATGAGGAAGCTGAAAAAGAAGCTAAATATAACAAGTTTGGTCTTTGGAGTAATCACGCAATACCGCCATGGATATGGAGACAAAATTAAAAATTGAACATTATTCTTATTCTTTAGGTCGTAAAATTATGAAAAATTTATTTATATTGTTGTTTATTTTTCCTATGATAGCTTGGTCTTCATGTGATGATTTATACAATCACAAATTAGTCACCTTGCAGGGTGAAAACTTTAATTTATGTGAGCACAAGGATAAGCCAATTATATTTGTCAATACTGCAAGTAAGTGTGGCTTTACCTCTCAATTTGAAGGTTTAGAAAAGCTTTACAGTAATAATAAGGATAAACTGCTTATTGTTGGTTTTCCATCAAATGATTTTAATCAAGAACTTAAGACGGACAAAGAAATACAAGATTTTTGCAAACTTACCTATGCGGTTGAATTTCCCATGATGAGTAAGTCGAGTGTGGTAGGTAAAAAAGCAAATCCTATTTATAAAATTTTATATGAAAGAACTGGTGAGGCTCCCATGTGGAACTTCTATAAGTTTGTAGTAGCTCCAGATGCTAAAAAAATCAATGTTTTTCCAAGTACCGTCTCTCCAGAATCTGATGAATTTTTAGAGACCATAAAAACCTACTTAAATAATTAGTTTTTCATATGCTGAATGATGATTGCGGAGAGCTCTTCGACAGATCTCGATGTAGATTCTGCCATCGGTATACCAATTTTTTTCATCAAAGTTTCTGCCTTCAAGATTTCTTCTCTACAATTCGCAAGGGATGCATAATGAGAATCAGGCCTTCTTTCGCTTCGCAGCGAGTGTAATCTTTCTGGTCTAATGGTTAGCCCAAAAATTTTATCTAAATAACCTTCGAGAATGGGCGGCAGCGATCCTCTCTCAAAATCTTCTGGTATAAGAGGGTAATTTGCTGCTTTAATTCCAAATTGCATAGCTAGGTAGATGCTTGTAGGCGTTTTACCACTTCGAGAAACACCTATTAAAATAACTTGAGCTTGGTTAAGACCAGAATGCGTCATCCCATCATCATGCCCTAAGGCAAAATTAATAGCCTCCATGCGGGATCCATAATTAGCACCCTTGATGCTATGTGAAACGCCTGGCCTGGTAAGGGCAGTTTGATTGAGCTCTTTACCTAGAGGATGAATAAAGGATTCAAAAAGATCTACATAGTAGGCATCAACTTGTTTAAGTTCAGAAGCTAAGTTTGGGTCACCAATAGACATAATGACAACCGGTCTTTGCCCAGTTGAAAGTTTGGCATTGACGATGCGCTTTTGAGCATCTTCAATTTTAGAAATCGAATCCGTAAAAGGAACACGTATTTGTTCAAAATCAGTTTCAGGAAAATGCGCTAATAACCCACCTAAAGAGCCAGCCGTAATTCCTGTTCCATCAGAAATAAAAAAAGCAGCTCTTTTAATTTTTTCAGTCATTATTTGTGATCTGCTTCCAGGTGCTTATGACGGTATCTGGATTTAAAGATAATGAGCTTATGCCTTGTTTAACTAACCAGTCCGCAAAATCTGGGTGGTCCGAAGGTCCTTGGCCACATATACCAATGTATTTCTTGGTTTTTTTTCCAGCGGCAATCGCGGCTTCTATGAGTTTAATTACGGCAGGGTCTCTTTCATCAAAACCTTCTGCAAGGATTCCCGAGTCCCTGTCAGTGCCAAGTGTTAATTGTGTAAGGTCATTTGATCCTATTGAGAATCCATCAAAATGATTTAAAAACTCCTCGGCGATAACTGCATTGGATGGGACCTCACACATCATGATAATTTTTAAATTATTTTCACCACGTTGCAAACCATGTTTTTGCATCAGATCCAGCACGGCTCTAGCTTCAGTAAGGGTTCTAACAAAAGGAATCATAAGCTGAATATTGGTTAGCCCAATTTTATCTCTTACTTTTTTCATAGCCTCACATTCGAGCGCAAAACACTCTTGAAATTCTTTAGAGATATATCTTGCCGCACCCCTAAATCCAATCATAGGATTT
>Ga0255766_10001092_pt1 | contig 25042 bp, 8 predicted proteins | sample 071ome_23_FD_179966 | JGI IMG/M metagenome (GOLD analysis project Ga0255766, IMG submission 179966) | Coastal salt marsh microbial communities from the Groves Creek Marsh, Skidaway Island, Georgia - 071403BT metaG (version 2) | ecosystem: Environmental > Aquatic > Marine > Intertidal zone > Salt... | reverse complement strand
TTGCGCCAAAAATCGTCATTATCGGTGCGGGGAGCCTGGAATTCTCATCCAGACTTACAGCTGACTGCCTGAGCTACCCGGCACTTGCTGGCGCCCACTTTGCGCTGGTCGATACCGATGCTGAGCGGCTCAGCTATGCCGGTCGAATTTTTGACCGAATCGTTGAGGCAGGTGGTTACGAGGCTAGCTGCTCGCTTCACAGCGAGGTGACCGAGGCATTACCCGGCGCTCAATTCGTGATCGTATCAATCCTGGTGGGCGGCTATGAGGCTATTGAGGCAGAAATTGATATTCCCATGAAGTACGGGGTGTCCCAGGCGATTGGAGACACCCTGACGCCTGGTGGCATCATGCGCTGCCTGCGAACGCTGCCTATTCAATCGGCCATCGCGCAACACATCATGGCGCTCTGCCCTGACGCACTGGTACTCAACTACACCAACCCCATGTCAATGCTCTGCGAAGGCATGTTAAACGCCGCACCGGGCCTTAACCTCGTTGGCCTGTGTCATTCCGTGCAGAGCACTACCGAGCAATGGGCCAAACGATTGAATCAATCGATGAGCGACGTCACTTTCGAGTGTGCTGGATTGAACCATCAGGCCTGGATCACTCGATTCGAAGTGCATGCAGAAGATCAGCTGCCTGCTATCCGGAAACTGGCGGTAAACCCAGAGGTTTGGCGCGACGATACGTCAAGAATGGAATACATCAAGCACTTTGGCTATCCAGTCACGGAGGCGTCGGGCCACAATTCAGAGTATTCGTCTTGGTTTCGCAAATCAGAGGCAGATATCAAACGATACTGCCCCGGCGGTGGCTGGAATGGTGGCCATGGCTTTATCAAGTCGCTGTATAACCGGCCAGATTGGCGAGATACCATGGAGCGTATGGCGAGCGGAGAGACGCCCATCGACCTACGCCGAAGTTTGGAATACGGTAGCCAAATCATCCATGCCGCGACGACAGGCATACCCGAAACCATCTATGGCAACGTGCGCAATGCAGCGTTGATTTCTAATTTGCCTGATTGGGCGATCGTCGAGGTCGCCTGCACCGTAGATCAAAGCGGCATTCGCCCTCAGCCTTATGGTGCGTTACCCGAGCACCTTGCTGCGATCAACCGGAGCCAGGCTTCTGTTCAGCATCTTGCCGTACAAGCCGCAGAATCCATGGATCCAGAGATCGTCTTTCAAGCGATGTGCCTTGACCCGCTCACAAGCACCGTCTTAGGCCTAGACGACATACGCGCTATGACCCGCGAACTACTGGCCGCGCACAGGCCGTTTTTGCCTGATGCTTGGACGAACCAGCCGCTCCAGGACCAGCCTAGATTGGCGTAACGCCAGCAGCTGACTGACCGGTTAGCTGCCGATCGTGTAGCCTGCGAAATCTTGGCGCTTTGGGCCCAGTCTCTTGGTCGAAGGCGAGCGATGGGCAACCAGGGCTGATATATGGGCAATCCTCTCAGCCATCAATAGCTCGGCACCAGTGGTACCAGCTTTTCTGATAGTAACCCTTAGTCGGGATCCATTTGGCGGCGACTTTAAGCTTGCTACGGAGTGCCTAAGTCTTAGCATCAGGACCTAGCATTTAAAATATAAGCGTCGGCACCTCGGAAAGAAGGGAAATGCCGATTGTTTTGATGGCGGATTTCGACGCCTCTCAAAATGGCCCCGAAACAGACCTGATAAGCTCATTAAGCTCGGTGTTCGTACATACTCTATGACTAATGTGACCAAAGGCCTGCAAGAAATCTGGCAACTCGGCTGCGCGGGAGAGGCTCTGACGCCTCCTGAGGCCAAACATTTCTCTAACCTGGCTGCGAGTCGCTTTCATACCTTCATTCTGAGCGCAGAGTCGGCTTATCAAAGTAAGGCCTCTGACGAAGCAAAAGCGTGGGTCGCCCTTTTGGTTCAAGGGCTTGTGACTGAACTCATTAGCAACCCTGGATTAAAAAGCGCGTGGCATGATTCACCTTTCAAAGCTCATATTTATGGTAGCCTCGTGACCACCGAGTTAGACAAGGCGCGTATCCACTAGTGAGCCCCCTTCGCAGCTCGTTTCAGTTCATCGAGGAGTCCCAGATGCAGTCCACGTCCCCTCCCTTTCCTTTTATTCCGATAGAAGGGAGCCTCAATTTTCGAGATTTTGGTGGCTACGAGACCGAGAACGGCAGCCGCATTAAAACGAACCTATTGTTTCGCTGCGGCATGCTGGCGGACATTCCTCAACACGCCTTTGAAGACTTCTCGTCCCTAGGGATTGACGTGATTTGTGATTTACGGCGTGACGATGAAGCAGAGATGTCCCCTACTCCCCTTGCCGCGCCATTCCAAGGGCGTCGGCACATTCCTATTGAACCCGGAACGAGTCACGAGCTCCGAAACTCGATGATGACTGCCCAGCATAGCGCCGAAGAGCGCAGCGAGTTCATGAGGATCATCACTCGAGAAATCGCCACAGAATGGACAGACGCCTATCGCTTAGTCATGCGTGCTCTGCTCGAAACAAAGGGTGGATTTCTCATTCACTGTACGGCAGGCAAAGATCGAACGGGCTTTGGCGTTGCCGTTATTCAGCAGCTTCTCGGCGTTTCTCGTGAGCAGATATTTAACGACTACCTCTTAACTAACCAGTCCACTGATTTGATTGAGCGGATTCGCACCCGAATGAGCGAACAGGCGATGGATATTGATGAAGCAACGTTAGACGTCATTGCTAGAGTTCGCCGCCCGTACTTGGAAGCGGCTCTGGAAGCAATTGATACAGAGTTTGGGGGCATTCGAGGTTATCTTGAGGCCGTTGGCCTTGGTGAAGCCGAAGTCATCGAACTCCGTGAGCGCTATTTAGAGGACTAGGCCCCAGTCCTCATCATTACTACCAGTGCCGAAACTGAAGCCTTGTAAAGCAGCAGTTGTCAGTCGTCGAGAACAGCAAAGGAGAGGTGGCGCGCTGGAAGGATTCAGCCGACGCTGATAGATACCTAACTAACCGTTCGCTAGATAGAGATGACAATCATCACGCCCGCTTTGTTCATCGCCTCACTTGCGGTGCTACTACCTCGGATCTTTTGCGCATCTTGCGCAGGGATTACCAAGTCGGACTTCAGTCCCTCATAGATATCAAGAGCTCTAACAATGAGCGGTACCCGCGCCACGCGCTCGTTACGCACCGCGTCGTTAATATCAAGGTCGTAGCTGACACCGCGCTTGTTCGCGATGTCATCAAATGAAGTATTTTCACTAGGATAAATGACGGTGCCATCTTCCGCTCGAATCGTAGGGATCGTGGCCATTTCAAATTCGGGTACTGCAGTCGCGTCGATTAAAAGCCCTGAAAACTCGCCCGAGGCGTATTCATTCACCGAGGCCCTTAGTGCTTCGGCGACGTTCTGAGGCTGCTGGGCATCAATCCACTCGATCAACCGACGCGCCGTGTCCGCCTCCTGCTGATTGCTCAAAACAAATGGTTCTGATGCAAAAAGAGGCCTAACCATTTGATTTTCAATCCATTTCACCCCGTTTTCTAACGCTCTGTAGGTCTCTATGCGGAGGAGCCTAGAATAACGCTGTATTTGCGTTGGATTCTGAAACGCAAGGTCTGCTTGCTCGGGCAGCACCGCTTGCAATAACTCACCACCAATCGGCATTGCGAGCGTCACCGTGTAGATGTCGTTCTGATAGTGCTCCTCGACGGGAACAGCACCGCGAATCACCCCTTGCACACGCGTTGCCGTCGTACTGCCCTCGACAATCTGGTCAACCACCTTGGTCATTGAAGTGAGACGAACGCCCTTGGTCAGTTCAAGCAGGTTTCTTTGGCCATCGACCACGGCCGCCCTTCGCGATAGGAGCCGCTTTTGAGGGGCGGATAATCCTTCCTTGGCGGTGCCATACCCCTTGGCGTAGATAATTCCTTTGGTCCAATTCACCTCACCGGACGAGGACTTCTCGATCACGTCCTCGGCAAGCGCGGTACCACCAAGGCCCAATGCAACAACGAGAACGGCTAACTGGATCTTTATTCGTCGACTCATATCACCTCTCCATTAGGCACTGGGCTGGTCGAGCGCTCTGTATCGCTCTCGCGCCTTGGTTACTTTTTTCAAGTAATTTCTCGTTTCTTCGTAAGGCAGATTTGCAATCAAGTGCTCGTACACTGCTTCGGGTTCGAGCGCGTTAATCAATGGCGCCGCACCGCGAACACTCGTTCCGCCTGAAAAACTACGCGCCACATTACCAGCTCCGGTGTTGTACGCGGCAATCGCGCACAACGTGCGGCTCTCTTCGTTCTCTACAGCGCGTAAGTATCGAGTTAACAAAAGGTCAAGATAGGCCGTGCCAAGCTCCACATTTTGATCCGGATTAAAGTAGTACTCTGGGCCGAGAACCAACTTCTCTCCATATACATAATGATAGGCGTCCAGGCCGCCCGAGCTAGGCACCAACTGCATCAAACCGAACGCGGGTATGTGGGAGCGAGCACGTGGATTAAAGTGACTTTCGGTTTCCATGATCGCATAAACAAGACTAGGCGGTAGCCCGCGGCGATTGGCTTCTTCAATAACTTGGTTCTGATACCGTTGCGCACTTTCCGACAGGTAATCCACCGCAAATGGGATGGTAACAGTGACTTTCTTGGCACCTGAACTCAATATGGCGCTACTGACTTTGATGCCACTCCCGGGCGACTCAGCGTCTGCCACTTGACCAAGCGCGTTCGCTACAGAGCCCACATTAGCCGCTACTGGTGCCTGTAACGCCGAACCAAGTTGCGTTTCGATGGACGCTGCAACCTCGGCATTTTCTAACGCCATTATCCCCTCGAGCACTGGGGTATTGCTTGCAGCAGGCGCCTCACTTAACACGATATCCTGCGCGGCCAACGTCTCCTTGGCATAGTTGAGCACGGCATCTTTTCCGCTCAGATCAGCTTCGGTGTCTGACTCAGCCTCCGCAACAGAGGCAACAAGCGAATCCATAAGGTCCGCTTGGGTCGCCGTATCATCAACGATCTGCTCAATCTTTAGCACGCCCTCTTCGAAGTCAAATTGACGCCTCGATTGCATATCGTCGCTGTAATCCACCCAAACGCTTTGGGTTGGAAGCGCCGCATCATCTTGGCCCCAGACGGCTTCAGCCTCGGTCTTCAGCCTTTGGAAAGCCGCTTCAATCGCCGCGTCGATGGCTTGGTATTCTGCCTCTAGCTGCTGGTCGAGATCTTGAAATTGACCCTCAAGCTGCGCATCTAACGCAGCAAACGGGTCCTCCTCCGCAGTAATGGTCAGCGGCGCGGTTGCAGTCACTGCAAGCAACAGAGATTGAGTCAGGCCCCTCACCGAGCGTTAACTCCCAGAGACAACGATGATGACTTTGCCAGCGCCTAGGTAGTCACCAGACACGGTATTGCTCGTAAAAAGCGATATGGCATCAGCATCGCTAACGACAAGTTCAGAAGCTTCGCCAATTTTCACTGGCTTAATCACCATTGGGTTATCACCAATTACTTCGACCATCCGATTCGCATCTTCTATAGAGGCAGACCAATATAACCAGTCCGAACCCATCGGCACGTGGCCAGGACCGTACAACTCTTTGCCACCCGCAGTCTTAACCCGAACGTCTAACATCGGAGAAAAATTGAGTTCTGACGCGTCTAAGACGAGGCCAGACTGAAACGACTGTGCTGTGCCTTCCTCTTCTAGTGGTGGGGCCACAGAGGCTATCGCGCCTCCCGCGTCAGGGGCCGCAGCTTGCTCAACAGCACTGCTCTCGTTCTCCACAATGTTTAAGAGCTCGAGTCGTGCGTAAAGATTGGAATCAGGCCCTAGCCCGGCTGGGCCGCGTGTTTTGAAGCCCAACTGGGGGGGGATGTGCAGAGCAACTTCGCCTCCTGGCTTCATTTTCATCAGGGCCACACTGAACCCTTCGATCAAACTGTTCACCTGGACCTCGCTAGTTCGCTTTTCAACCTCCTGGCAAGCGCCATCGCTACCTTTGATCGAGACCGCGTAAGCAACCTCGACGGTTGAGTCAGACGCTGGAGAAGCACCCGTTCCTTCGGCAATCGTATGACTAAAGAGCCCGATCTTATCTTCGTCCACAAGCCTAATTTGGCCGAGCTCTTCCGAACTCATCACGCAATCCCATCCTGCCAAATCATTGGCTTGAAACCGATCAGATGGCTCTGTCGGCTTAAGATTGGGTTGTGTTACGGAGACTAAGGTTTTTCGTTCTTTACAATCTGAATCGTCTTTACCAAGACAAACCGCCATCGTAACTGATGCTACCCAGTTGTCTGATTCGAGCTTAACGTCAGAGCTCACTTCAAACGAACCCTGAAGCATGCCTTTCACACGGGTACCTATAATGTCGCTTTCAAGCGCCATGTCTTTCACCGTAGTTCCCGCAGTAACCCGAACGCCATTGATTGTCTCGAGCAGGTTACGCTGGGCATCTATCTTTGCAGCGCGAACGGCCATTAAGCGTGCCTGGCTCTCGGGGAACCGCTTAGCGTCGGCAAAACCGAACCCTTCAGCAGAAAGCAACGATAAGCTGTCTGCCTGCACAGCGAACGCAAGGAGAAACTGCCCAATAATCATCCAATATTTCATGACAGAACCTCCTTAAGCTTCGCGTTGCAGTATTTGTTTCAAGTTGTGGAGCACCAGGATCGACTCGGCACCCGACACCAGGTCACCTGGTCCTATTGTGCCGTCCTCGCGCCCCTGCATCAGTCCGCGAGTCACAGCAGACATCACTGCATTAAAACTCGTGGCATTTGATTTTAGATCAGAAAATGGAGAAGCCGTCCCGATGAAAGCCGTGCGGCTAATCTGATACTTCGCATACAGAATATCCTCGACCAACATAGCCAACTCGCCGCGAGTCATCGACTTTGATGGGTTAAAGGCACCGTTAGTAATTCGAAAACTCCGAAAGTTGAGGCGATGACTCGCCAAGATGTCGCTACTATATTCAGAATCAGCGTAGTCAGTAAGACCTTGATCAGACGTCTCCCCCACTGATTCCGCTTCTGGCTGGGGAATGTACTCAGATATTTTCAGGTCACGATTAAGGAGTCTTGCTATCTCAGCTCGATTAATTGACTCCGAATAAGCAAAATTGCTCTGTGTAATGGCGACCGCGCGCTCGATCTGCTGTACATGAGCCAGCATCGCTTCTGCCCGCTCGTTGTTCATGGCGTCCGCAGCGAGCGACAGGCCGAGCATCTCTCTAGCATCTGGAAAATTTCGATTATCGAAATACACTTCAGCCATTGCGTAGTGGAGCGCAGGATAACTGGATGACGTTTTGACGCGAACGCCACGCTTGTACTGACTCAGAGCACGCTTTGCATTGCGTGCTGCTCGCTCTATCTGAACGCCTAACGTACGGAGCGCGAGCTTGTCATCGTTTTGCTTTGCGTAGCGAAGGCCCCGCTTTTGGGTTTTCATGGCGGCTTCAAGGTTGTTTTCCGCAAGTTCCAGGCTCGCCAGCCCTATGTAGCTCTCTATATCGCGCTTATCGCTCTTAATCTTTGCAAGAAACCCATCTCGGTCGGCAGCCAATGCTGGATTCAGTGCTGCAAGCGCGACTGCGCAAAGAACTAGTTGAAACATAGGCTTGAACACAAGCATCTCCCTGTCGTTATCGTAGAAGCTGCCTTTATTGTAGTCACCCATCTTCACAAGTAAAAGCTTCTCTCTTTTTGAGTGCTTTCAAACGATACCGACCAAAAAAGACAGTGGGGTTAAGAACTTCGGAGTGTCACCTACGGGAGAGCACCGCGCAGAGTGCGCGGTGCTCCCTTCGGCCGCTAGTTCGAGGGGGTAATGCTCTCGATGTAGGCTTTTATCTCCTTGGGGTCTGTGCGATTTGCCGCAGTGCCCAGTGCTCCGGATACCAGCGCATCGCCTTCGAAACCGAATAAGTGGCGAATAATCAGCAATCCATCACTGAGCGGCTTCACTTCTCCGTCGTCATCGACATCGAGTACAAGACCGGCAGCATCGAGATTGGCCGAAATTGCTTCCGCATCGACCTGGCTCGCGTTTGAGCCGACGGCTCCACCGACAAGCGAATCTCCAGTAAATCCGAAGAGATGACGGATGATCAGGAGGCCATCGGTCAATGCCTTGGTTTCCAAATCGACATCAACATCCAGCGAGAAGAGCCCGATATCTGGGTTAAATGGCGCCAAGTCAACCGCGTCTTCAACGCCATCGTTATCATCATCGGGATCCGCATTATTACCAACTCCGTCACCATCCGTATCAATGCTTTCTGATGCATCGAGTGGAAAGGCATCATCACTATCGAAAACACCGTCCCCATCATCATCGGGATCTGCATTGTTACCAACACTATCACCGTCCGTATCTATACTTTCCGATTCGTCAAGTGGGAAAGCATCCTCTAAGTTTTCGACGCCATCGTTGTCCCTATCTGAATCGCAAGCATCGCCCAAGCCATCGCCATCCCCGTCAAGCTGGTCACTATTCGCGATGATTCGACAATTATCACCGTTGTCGCCGCGCTCATCTCCATCTGAATCTAGCCATTCCAGCGGATCCTCAGGAAAAGTATCTTCAAAATCAGGGACGCCGTCTCCGTCCCGATCTAGCACCGGATTCGGGTTGTTGCCTAGGAGCTCGACTCTATCGGTGGGATCTGTTCCTGCCCGATACTCATCAATGTTGCTAATACCATCACCATCGGGGTCACCCAGCCGATCATTCACACCAAAGAGAAGATTGTTTCTCCACTCATAGTGGTCTGGAAGCCCGTCAGCATCCTCATCGAGGGAGGCAAACGTGCGGAGCTCCACGACATTGTTCGCAAGTAAGGGGTCATCGCCCATACCTTCGCTCGCAATCTCATGAACACTAGCAAACCAATGGTTCAATCCTAGCTCGGAGGTTTTGACTTGAACCGACAGCGTTGCATCGGCACCCGACGCTATGTTGTCCACCGTGCACCGCATGGTGGCGTCGGCAACTGAGCAATTGGCCGGCAAATCTTCAAATCGCCCGCCTTCTGGCGCATACACCATCAATTGCACATTACCCTCAGTCATTCGACTAGAAAGGTTGCTCGCCCGAATCATTAACCCAAACCTTGATTCTTTGGTGACTATCGGATTCTTGACGCTCATATCGAGGGTCAAGTCAACACCGTTATTGCCAACGGTTGGAGACGATATACCCGTCAGATAAGCCGTATCCTCTCCAAACGCTGTACCCGAAACACTGAGGTAGAGCATGCCTGTGTTACCTGCTAGGAACCGATAAGTCTCGTCTTCACCACTTATGCCATTGTCGACCTTCGCATCTTCCGCGAGTAACGCGCCGCTTTCGTTGAGTACCTGCATTAATAGGTCTGGAGCAGACGCTTCGTTCGATACGGGAGCAGTCGTGATCTCGTATTGCTCTCCCGCGACCACCATGAATCGAGAGACGTCGACATCTCCTCCACCTAACGTTCGCTCGATCGTCAATCCAGTACCTACTGGTAGAAGCGAGGCGCTGCTCAACTCATCGTCTTCCTCAAAGGCATCGAGACCGGACGCTACCGCATCTGCATCGGCAACACCGTCGTTATTATCGTCAGGATCCATTTCATCCGCGATGAAATCGGAGTCTCTGTCCAGAGTAAGAAGCGCATCGAGCGGGAAAGCGTCCCTTGAGTCTCCTATCCCGTCACCGTCGGTGTCACGCCATTCGGTCGGGTCATTATCAAACGCGTCCTCTTGATCACTGAATCCATCATTATCATCATCGTTATCAGCGTTGTTACCAAGGCCGTCACCATCGCTATCGATAGTTTCATAAGGATTCAATGGCGCCCAGTCTTCCGTGTCTTTAACCCCGTCTCCATCATCATCGTCGTCTAGATCATCAGCAATGCCATCGAGGTCAGTATCAAAGCCGACAACCGGTTGTCGCCCTGACTTCTGGAACACTCTAGTCAGATTAGGCCTCGATTCGGTGGGAATAGACAAGATTCCTTGCTCATTTTGAGCAAAGAAAGAGAAAGTATACTCACCTTCGATTTCGAAGTTATCGTAGTCACCCTCGTAGGTGCCATCTCCATCATAATCTTGTAATTCAATCTCCTCGTAAGCGAGGACGGGCACATCCAATCCACCCGCAATATCATCCGGCGTATCCACTACTGCGAAGACTCGCTCGACAGGAGTCGCACCCACCACGCCTCTGGCTTCCAGAGAAGCCGACCGTTCACCGTTGAGCTCAAAACTCGCTGTTACACTCGCAATAAAAGGAGCGTCAGACGCGCGAACAATACCGCGCCCGAACTGGAAGTCTCTTGCTCTTGATTGATCAGATTTCTCGTCTGGCACATCGTTCCAGTCTGCCTCAAGCAGCGCTCTCTGCCGTTGGAACGTATTCATGGCGCCCTTCGCAGAAACATAGGCAGGGTAAAACCCACCGCTAATTTCAAAGTTTGTCCAGAAAACCGATGAAAAAGAGACGTTTCCTCGAGAGGCAAATAATGCGGGCTCGTCGTTGGTGGTGCTCACCACCATAATCCGCTCCTTGTCAGGCGGCGGTGCCAAGTCCGGTAAGAACGAACCAGACTGACAAGCGTCATACACAATGGCCATGGAGTCCACGTTGCCTTTTAGCTGAAGCTCATCAACCCAATCACTTAATTCTTCCGATGTGACATAGCTCGACTCGTTGATTAGGAACCGACCTGGCCCACCATGATCGACCATATACAACATGACCTCGGAGGCAGGATCATTTGGATCGGTCGCCCACTCAGTGAGCGCCCATTCCATTTTTTCACGGTTCGCATCCTCGTCGACTATCCCAGGATCCAGCACTAAGTTGCCAAAACTAGACATCGTAGGTGCATCGCTAAGTACTAAGATGTCCTCGGGTGATATTCCCTGGCCCAAGAGCGAATTGTAGGCAAGCTGCGCTGCAAACTGTGTCTGGGGCCAAAGGAAATTAGTCTCCGCATTGCCCCCACCCGCAACAATGATCGCCTTTTGCTTGCCTGATGCGTCGTTAGATGTTCTGTTCTTATCGAGAGGGAACGCGTCCTTTTCATCGATGACACCGTCGTTGTCATCATCGTCATCACAGACATTACCAATACCATCGCCATCCGTATCAACCTGATCTGGATCGGCCGACAAAGGACATAGATCCAAGTCATCCAAGATCAAGTCGTTGTCATCGTCGTCATCGCAAACGTCTCCGATACGGTCTCTGTCAGCGTCCTCCTGATTCGGGTTCGCGACACTTGGGCAATTGTCAATTTCGGTCGACAGACCATCACCATCCTCGTCAGTGCCATATGAAGAGGTCAGACATGCTGAATCAAAGATCAGCGTGACACCATCAGGCTTTGATGTTTCATACTCCTCAATGTCGGGGCAATAGACTGGGTTCCCGGTCAACAGAATCGACCCACTTTGCACTCCAGCAAGTCCTCCCCTCAGTCTGTGGATGTCATTTTGCGCGAGGTCTAGTACGCTCAAATTCGTGAGTCCGGCAAGACCAGCAATCTCAGCGATAGTATTTCGGTCGAGAGCCAGTTCACTTAGGCCCGTGAGGGAAGTCAAAGCCGTTACTTCATCTAGGCCACTGTTGGACACAGTCAGCCGCTCAAGGGCAGGCGCGCTGGCAATACCATCTATCTCGATCGATTCATTCCGAGAAAGATCAAGCTCAGCGAGACTAGTTAACTGCGATAGATCTGGGACAGCCGTAATATCGTTCTTTTCAGCAATGAGTGTTTCCAGTTGGCTCATCTGAGCTATAACTGAAAGATCGTTAATCCGATTCACGCTCACATCCAGTGACCGAAGATTACGAAGTTGCTCGATACCCTTGAGCCTAAAGATGGTATTGCTACGCAGGTTTAATGACCTGAGCGCTATTAGGTTCTCAATCCCCCTTACCGACTGGATATTCCGCCCCGAACAATCGAGCTCCTCTAGTTCGTTGATTGGAGAGACGTTGGCATCGAGCAAGCAGCCTCGGAGATTACTGTCGGATAAAGCCCGTACGGCTTCTGTGAGGGTCATCTCAGACTTCGAGCTGTCTAATGGGAAGCTATCACTGAGATCAAGCACGCCATCATTGTCATCGTCGTCATCCGCATTATTACCAATGCCATCTAGATCTGTGTCAGCACTCTCACTAGGGTCATTCGGAGCCCAATCGAGCGAGTCTGTCACACCATCACCGTCGGCGTCATCCTGGCAGTTCTCATCAGCCTCCAAGTTATAGTTGCCCCATCTCTCTTGTTCCGCTTGGAGCCTCTCCAAATCGACACAAATAATAGGGTTATCGCGCAAGTTGATATTGACGGAACCTCGATCACTGATCTCTGGGTTGATATGAATTAGGGCGTCCGCAAACTTCTGGACCTGGTTCCTCTCTAGGTTTAGATCGGTAACCGGCACTCCAGCTAGCGCTGAGACATCGTCGATATCGTTCTCACGCAAATATATGTCGCTGAGTTTGGTTAGACTTTCAAGTCCGCTCAAAGTTTCAAGAAGGTTTCGGGGACCATCCAAGCGACGAAGATTCGTAAGTCCAGCAAGAGGCCTAAGGTCTTGCACCTCATTGTTGCCAAAGAAAATCTCCTCCAGCTCAACCAATTGCGACAAAGGAGACAGATCAGCAATGAAATCGTTGTCGGAGAAATCAATGCTTCTTAGGCTTATCGCACCCTCGATGCCATCAAGGTAATCCAATCGATTTCGACTCACAGCCAAATACCTGAGTGACGGCATATCACTGACTGACTCGAGATCTCTTATCCGATTACCTCGCGCATTGATGTTTCTCAATTCCGTCAAGCTCGATATCTCGTCGAGCCTTGAGATTCTATTCTCACCAATCTCGATAGACTCTAAGGATGTAAGGCCGGCAAGATCCCCCAAGTCACTTACCGCGTTATCATAAAGTGACAAGTATCTCAGCCGTGTTAACGAATCTAGAGCAGCTAGAACTTCTATTCTGTTGTGGTTCAACTCAAGAGACTCGAGCCGTCGCAACGAGTCAATGAAGGATATATTGGAAATTCCCAGGTCCTCTAGACGCAGCCGTGTAAGTGAGGTCAGCACCTCAAGAGACTGCAGACCACTAGCGCTGCCAGCTCCATTTACTTCTAGCGCCTCCAACTCAAGAAGCGCGGCTAATGGAGTGATATCCAGCGACGCGACCGCCAACCGTAACTCAGCTAAGTCAGAAAACGCTTCGATTCCACTTAACGATGCAACTCGGTTATCCCGATCGTCACATTCGACTCTCGTGACGCTCGTTACCGTTTCAGCGTCTTGATTTTGCTCACGAATGCAAGAAGCGAGCTGAGCATCAACAATGCCTGCCAATGCCTCTGCAAAATTTAGGAACTGCTGTGAGGGGTCATCAGGGTAAGCGTCGGCATTGTCTCCAACTCCGTCCCCGTCAGCGTCAGCGAAATCTCGTGGATCCTCTGGGAAAAGATCCTCCGCATCAACCACTCCATCGTTGTCGTCGTCATCGTCAAGCACCAAGCCAAGCGTTGAGTCAGACGCGCCTTTGCCCTCGAGCCATTGATCAGGTCGACCATCGCCGTCCGTATCTAATGCAGCGCTTGGATCGGTGGGGAAGTCGTCAATCTCGTCGGCGACACCATCTCCATCGCGATCTTCAGAACAATCACCTTCAAATCGAATTCGCGCGTATGACCCCGAACGTTCTACTTTGTCGAGCTCGTCACATAACAATGGATTACCATTCATTTCGACGTCAGTGTTACCAAATAAAGAAAAAGTATCTCCTATAACACTGATCTGATTATCTCGTAGATTCAGGTGCCAGAGCCTCGTCAGCGTGCTAAGTGGTGAAATATCCCTAATCTCGTTTCTTTCAAGCGCCAAATCCCCTAATCGTCGCAACTGAGCTAAAGTGGCCAGATTTTGGAACCCAGTGAAGTTTAGGCTCAGGTGCCTCAAGCGAGAGAATCTACCAATACCTTCGACACTCTCGAGCGGATTACGGTCTAGGTAAAGCCCGTTCAAGTTGGGCGCTCCACCGAATCCTTCAAGATTTTGAAGCGCGTTGCCTTGAGCATACAACCAATCCAGACTCGGCAAGTTCGTTAGTTCAATTACTTGGATACGGTTATCTTCAGCCTGAATTTGCCTTAATAGAGGTAATCCATCTAGAGAAGCAAGGCTTTGTACCTTATTCCTAGAGACTTGTAATTCCTCAAGACTGGTGAGCCCCGACAATGGGCTCAAATCATTGACGTTATTACTGCCTAGGCTAAGCCATCGCAAGTCAGACATACCCGTAACTGCAGAAAGATCGCTGATACCTTCGCTGTTGTCTCGCCGATTCTCGTGAAGGCCCAAGCGTTGCAAGCGCTTTAAGTTCCTCAGCGCTGAAATATCTGATACGCGGCTATATTCGACATAGAGTTCCTTCAGCCCAATTAGCTTGGCCAGTGGCGATACATCTTCAACCTGACTACCGCGAATCGCCAACTTTTGAAGTGACAGCAGATTAGCCAAGGGTGATAGATCAGTAATATCCGATTGCCCCCACTCAAGCCATAACTCTTCCAATTTAGTGAGTGATGCAAGCGGCCCAATGTCTACAAAGTTCTTGTTGTTAAGGTTGAGATAGGTCAATTCTACAAATGCTTCGATTCCGACCAGCGAGCCAACATTGTTATTACTGCAGTCGAGCGACCTGAGCTCACCTGCGCTCGCCATGTTTACCGTAGCATTGTCTAAGCATGTTAAGAGGCCACCATCGCTCACATTGGCTCGGGCCAAATCCAATTCTAAGTATTGGCGTGAACCATCCTCAGGATAAGCATCCGCATTGTCGCCCACGCCATCGCCGTCTGAATCATTCTGCTCATTCGGATCGTTGGGCAGCGCATCTTCATTATCCGCCACCCCATCGTTGTCATCGTCGGCGTCCTCTTCGAGGCCCGTAGTCGAGTCACTCGCAGTTTTACCCTCGTTCCAGAAATCTGGGGCACCGTCAAAGTCGTTATCAACAGAAGCGGCAGGATCACTAGGGAATGCATCTCTTGAATCAACGAAACCATCACCATCGGTATCCACTTCACACTCGCCGTTAAATGTGAACCGAAGACCTCTGCTCTTGTTCGCTTTAAAAGACTCGAGCGCGGTACACAAGAGCGGGTTTCCAGAAAGATCCAAACTACCTTCCGTCATCGCATCAAGTGCATCTCCGATTGCCGTCACCTCGTTAGCCCGCAAATCCAATTGCCTTAGCCGAGTGCTCTCCAAAACAGCCTTCAATGAGGATAGATCAGTAATTTTATTATTCTGCAGATAAAGGTCTGAAAGGTTGCCGAGCGATTCCAATCCTTCAAACCCGGTCATTTCATTATTGCTAAGGTCAAGCCAATTGAGCTGGGGCACGTTGTCAAAAGCAACCGACCGAATCTGATTATCGCTTAGACCCAGACTCCTTAATTCCGGAAGATCGCTCAGCGATACCGATTCAAGCCGGCTATTCCTAGCATCCAGATAATTCAGCGAGGGACTACCAGAGAGCGGGGAAAGATCTGCAATCTGAGTATTACTCAAATTGATGCTTTCTAGCGCAGGCAGCTCCGGCAAGCTCGACAAATCAGTGATCGGGTTTTCACCCAAACTAATCATACGAAGAGAACTTCCTGACCCGAATGTTGGAATACTTTTTATCCCGTTATTGTTCAATTCCAAATCAGTGAGCCTGGTGAGATTCGCTAAAGGCTCATAGTCTTGAATATCTTGATTCCAGCCGACCCTGAGCTCTCGTAGGTTGGCGAGCGAAGCGAGAGGGGTGATATCTGAAACCGCCCCCCCGTTAAGATGAAGAGCCCTCAACTGACGCAGGTCCTCGAGTGGTGTCAGGTCTCTGCGAAAGCTCCAATCGTCATTGTCACAACCTCTATCCCACCCCAACCCAAGGTAATCGAGCTTGGTTAGCCGTCCAATTGGAGTGAGATCAAGTCTGCGACACGAACCATCGAGTCTTAAGTCCCTTAAATTAGTAAAGGCCTGAAGCCCCTCAAGAGACCTAACCTCTTGATAGTTACAATCAATAATGGTGAGTTCACCTGCTGTAGGTAGGCCACCGCTCGCGTTTTCAACACAACGCCTTAAATTGTCATCTTGAATTCCGGCTATGGCGTCTGCCATATCCACATATTGCCTCGACGCATCATCGGGGAATGCATCAGCGTTATCCCCTATGCCATCGCCGTCACCATCGCTCACCTCTGTCGGATCAATAGGAAAAGCATCTTGGGAATCAATAACGCCGTCATTATCGTCGTCGTTATCCACTGACAGACCTGTCGTACTCTGAGCCTCTGAATAGCCCTGGTTCCAATCGTCAGGATCACCATCAAGGTCCGTATCAACAGACGCGGCTGGGTCATCGATAAATGCATCGATATCGTCTGGAACACCATCACCATCTGAGTCATTGCCGCAACTTCCTGTGAACTCGAATTGGTTACTCGATGGGATAAGACTGGGAATACTTTCTAACGTCTCACAGAGCAGCGGGTTTCCTGACATTTTGATGGTAGTGTCATTGTATTCGGCGAAGGTGGTACCGATCACACTAATTCGATTTCGCTCGAGGTCCAGATACCAAGTATTCGTCAAACCCGCCAGCGGGCTTATGTCCTCTATGAGGTTATCATGAAGGTTGATGTGCCCGAGATTCGCTAGATCACTGAGGCCACTTATATCCGTGACACCGCTTTCTTGAAACGAAATATAGCGAAGCGATGTCAGGTTACTGATCGAGGAAAGGTCCGAAAGCGAATTTCGCCCCCCCCAGATCGTTTCTAAATTAGGGGTTCCGGACACTCTGAATTCAGTGACTGGATTTTCCCGAATTTCTAAGAGTCGCAGGTTTGACAGACTCTCGATTTCCACCATTGAGATGTTGTTATTGTCGAGACGCAACTCCTCTATTCCCTCAAGCACACCAAAGCCTTTTGTCTCATTGATTCCGGTATTTTGAAGAGACAGGTTTCGAAGCCCACTTGGAAGGAAGCCAAGGAATTGCTCAAGACTTGCAATCCTATTTCCTGAGTAGTCCAGACTCTCAAGGCTGGACATCAAACTGAGATCTGGAACTTGGGGTAATGAAAGACTAGCTACGCCTAGGTGCCGGAGCTTTTTAAGACTTGTTACCGGGGAAAGATCCTGAGTTCCCGTGTAGTTAAGACTCAAATTCTCGAGATTACTAAGGCTCGCGATAGCCGAAATATCAACAATTGGTAATCCGTCCAGGTTTAGGTATTTGAGTCCAGAGAGTGCACCTAGTGGCGAGATATCTGACAGCGACTGATTACCCCAAGAAATCTGCAGGTGGGTCAGATCAGAGAGCTGCTCTAGGGGCGATATGTCAACAAAATCGTGGTTCCAAAATCGGAGCTCTTCCAAACCGACAAACTTATCGAGACCTTCAAGGTTTTGTATTTGTTCATTACAGTTAAGTGATCGGAGTTCATTCGCGAAGACCTGACCGTTTAGTTGATTTGATAGACACGCGCTCAAGCCTGGATCGGAAATACCGGCCAGCGCAGTTTCTAGTTCGAGCGCTTGCCGATTTGGATCCTCCGGGTAAGCATCGCGATTGTCGCCGACTCCGTCTGAATCTGAATCAGCTGACTCAAAGGGATCATTCGGAAATGCATCAATAGAGTCGGACACTCCATCGCCATCATCATCAATATCTAGAGTCAAACCTGTAGTTGAGTCACTCTCCGTATAGCCAACATTCCAATCATCCGGCTGGCCATCGCCATCACTATCAATCGAAGCCGCAGCATCGCTTGGGAAAGCATCGTTCTCGTCAACCACCAGATCGCCATCGGTATCATCACCACATTCCGTGTCAAATGAGATGTTAGCCTGCGAGGCCTCCAAGTTTTGGACTTCGGAACAGATCAGGATGTTCCCATTTAACTCAATCCGCGCTCCGCTCTGGTATTGCTCGAAAGTGTCTCCAACCGTGCTGAACTGATTTCGCTGAAGATTGAGGTACCAAATCGTCTCTTTTCCCGCTAGCGGCGAGATGTTCCTTATCTCGTTATCTTGGAGCTCCACGTGTCCGAGACGATCCAAACCAGAAAATGGACCGACATCCTCGATGTTATTTCCGTACAGCTGAATAACATGGCTCCAACCGTTTTCACTCGGCTGATTCGACATGAATTGAGCCAACTCGCTCAGATCTGAAAGTTTGTTTTCGCCTAGATTGATGTTGAAGAGCTTAGGCACGTTCACGAAACTAACGTCTTCTACACCACTCCGCTGCACCCTAAGTTCATGAAGTTCTGGCAACTCGGATAGACTCAGTAATTGAATGGCGTTGCGCTCCGCATTAATGCTTCTAAGAGCAATACGGCCGTTTAAGCTTGATAAATCGTGGATAGAGGCATCGTTTAACGATAGCCACTCCACAGTTTCAGACAGAGACCTTGCAACTTCTTCGAGTGCTGACAGGTTGTTCCCATCAAGGTTGACGCCTCTAAGATTTGGGAAGTTTGAGAGGGATGGATTAACAAGTTGATTGTGCTGAGCATGAAGATAATTTAGAGCGCCGATCGTCCCTAACTCGTCAAGGGCAGACAAGTCGTTATGCCCAATATTCAAATCTCGAAGCCGAGGGTGATTAGCAAGAGGGGCCAAGCTCGCGACTCTTTGCCCGTCTAGATCGAGCCATTCTAATTTTCGCAAGCCTCGGAGCGGCTCGATATCTGACACGCACTGGCTGCCCCAATCAAGATCAAGCTTTTTCAGCTCCGTTAACTTAGCAATTGGGGAGATATCGCAGAATGCTTTGTGAGAAAGGTAAAGCTCTTCTAGGTTAGGGAAATTACCAACACCGGAGACACTCTGAATGTTTCGGTGGTTGCAATCTAATCTCGTAACTTCACCAGCGTCGGCGAGACCATTGGTCTGCTCACTAACGCACTGCTTAAAATTAGCACCTTCAAGCCCTTCGATCGCGGCCTCAATATCAAGATACTGAAGATTGGAGTCGTTAGGAAAAGCATCTTTATTGTCTCCCAGACCATCACCATCCGAATCCTTACCCTCGCTAGCGTCATTGGGAAACGCATCGACACTGTCCTCGATCCCATCGTCGTCGTCGTCAGTATCTAGGACTAACCCCGTTGTAGAGTCATTCGCGCTAAAGCCCTCGTTCCAATCATCAGGAGCACCATCCCCGTCTGTATCTACCGACGCTGCCACATCATTGGGAAATGCATCGCGCCCATCCACGCTTCCATCGTCGTCGGAGTCGGTCGTACATTGACCATTGAAATAAACGTTGACCGTGAGACTTTCTAAGCGCTGCTCCTCGGTGCATAGCAGAGGATTACCCTCCAGATAAATGTTCGTGTTCGTCATCGAGTCAAAGGCCGATCCGATCAACGAAATATCGTTATTCTCTAAACCCAAGTGGTAAAGGTTCGAAAAGGAGGACAAATTTTCGACAGAAGTCATCCCATTTCGATCAGCCTCAAGGAACCCGAGTGTATCGCTTACATTTTCGAGTGCCTCAAAATTTGTAAATCCTGTATCTCTAATCTCGAGAGCTCCAAGTGACTGATCATCACTGAAAGATAATGATTCGAGCGGATTCCCATTTAAGCTTATATGGTGAAGATTGCTGAGATTAACAACCCTGACTTCCTTCAGGGCGTTATGGGACAAATCGATGTAATTTAGACTGCTGCTTTCTATTCCATCGTAAGTGCCTATTCGGTTTTCTCTCAAAGATAGTGATCGCAAGGCTCGCATGGCGGAGAGACTGGGGATCTCTGGCACCTGGTTTCCCTGCAAATTCAATTCTTGTAACTGACCCAAACCAGTAATTGGCAAAATATCCTGGATCTTATTTTGAATTAAATCCAAGCGAGACAAGTTTTGCAGGTTTGCTAACGGTCCAAGATCTGCTAGTCGCTGCCCGTTAACGGACAATTCCTCAAGGGTTGCTAACTGGCGTAGTGGCCCGAGGTCTGCAATCTGGCCAGTTCCCCACTCCAGCCTTAGCGACTTAATTTGCTTGAGTCCAGCTAGAGGTAAAAGGTTTGCGAACCTGACGTCAGATAAATGCAGCTGTTGCAACTGATTGAAAGCATCAATTCCCTCCAGGCTTTCAACACTGCTGCAGTTAAGTGCCTCCAGCTGACCAGCATTTATCAACCCCTCCACTTGATGCCTTATACAGCGGTCTAGTGACTCGTCTACGACTAAGTCAAGCGCTTCATCAATAGAAAAAAACTTTTCTGAGGGATCGTTGGGATAAGCGTCAGCATTATCTCCCACGCCGTCTCCGTCACTATCGGAACTCTCAGATGAGTCATTAGGAAAAACGTCGGCTGCGTCTTCAATGCCATCATTATCGTCGTCGTTATCGAGCTCAAGACCCGTCGTCGAATCGATTTCTGAGTAGCCTTCATTCCACTCATCCGGCTTTCCGTCTCCGTCATAATCCTTAGAGGCCGAAACATCGTCTGGAAACTGATCTTCACTGTCGACAACGCCGTCCGCGTCGAAATCACTTGCACAACTCGTGTTGAATTGGAGATTAATCGGCGCAGGATTCTGATTGTATTCGTCAATTTCAGAGCAGAGGATAGGATTATTATCAAGATAGACCGACCCGAACCTTGCGTTGGAATCAAAAATTCCGACGAAGCGAGAAATACGGTTGGACTCCAGTCGAACATCACTTAGCTCTGAGAGTCCCACGAGCGGGCTCAAATCTCTAATCCTATTGTTGGGCGCGTATAGGTTCTCGAGTAGAGTCAAGGTAGACAATGGCTCAATCATCTCGACTCTGTTGTCGTAAAAACTAAGGTTTCGAAGTGAAACAAGTGACGAGAGTGCCTCAAGGCTTACTATCGCGTTATCCCCCACGTCGAGATGTTCGAGTTTGCTCAGGTTCGCAAGACTTCTTAAATCGGTTAGCTGATTGCCCCTAACCTCTAGTCTTAAAAGATTATCCAGCGAACTCAAAGGCTCTAGGCTAAGGCGACCAAGCCAATTTAGTTGAACGGTGTCCGCCCCTGTGAGGTACGAAAGCCCAGAAAAGTCCTGAACATTTCGCGAATGTTGAAGACCAAAAAAAGTTAGACCCTCAAGTCCCTCGAGAAAACCCAGATTATCTAGTTGACCAACGCCTGATAAAAAGAGACTTCTCAATTGCTCGATCGAACTTAATCCCGAGAAGTCTTCGAGTTGATAGGCTCTATCAACGCTAAGCGACTCCAAACCAGCGATGGAAGCAAGAGCTCCTATATCAACTAGGTCTTCACCGCCGATTACTAGATGCCGCACGCTTGGACCTGCAGCAAGGAAATCAAGACTAGTGAGTCCGGTCTGATTAATATCTAACCTGTCGATTGAGGTATCTGCGTCTATCCCAGAGATATCAACAAGGTCGGCATTATCTGCCACCGACAAATTCGTAAGCTGGAGACCCCCAGCTAAAGCCAACTTTGTTAAGTTGTTATCGCGCAGATTTACATCTATCAACGCAGGGAGCTCGGTTAGACTTGGGATAGCTCTCAACTGCAGGTTGCTGGCGGATAATCGCTCGAGGATTGGCGCGAACCCTAGGTCGGCAATTTCTCGAACTAAGGTACTGTCAATGTTGAGACTTATCAGTTGACCTTTCTCTCCCAGTTGAGCGAGGTCGCTTAAACGCGTGTGCTCGACACTAAGCCATGCCAATCTTTCCAAGCCCGCCAGAGGAGTGAAGTCTGAGATCGGTTGTCCTGCCAGATATAGATGTTCAAGCTGACGGAGAGCAGTCAAGGCTGATATCTCCGATATGCTCCTCGACCCCCAAGACAAATTGATTTCTCTCAGATCAACAAGATTTCGAATGTATGACACATCTACGAGTTGGGGATCGGCTACGAGTAAAACTTCCAATTCAGAAAAGCTCTCAATACCTTCGAGAGACGCAACTCCCCTCCAGCTACAATCAATGCGAATGACTTCTCCCGCGGTCTCCATTCCGCCTGATTGTTCTTCAACACAGTTTCTAAGATTGGGGTCCAAAATTTCAGATATCGCGTCCTCGATCTGCAAATACTGTTGCGAGGCATCCTCTGGGAAGGCGTCCTGAATATCGTCTACACCATCGCCATCAGTATCAACGGCGAAGGAAAAAGAGAATGAGGACAGTAAAATCAGAAGCGCCAGAAAGTGGATGAGCGGCTTCAATATCTGCGCTGGTTGCATATTGGACCTAGATACAATTCCCCGATAGCATCATAAGGCAAATTCATTCCGGCCCCAACCCAATTTTGGCGCCAATAATCTATGATTATTTGCGGCTATACAGCTTAATTAATTGTTTTTCTGGCACTTTTTCTGAACGAGTGTTTTTTTGGGCGGTTAGTATAGGGATGCTTAGATCTCAGCCAAGTTTGTTGCAAGGCATCGGTTTGCGCTTCGAAAATTAAGGGATCAAAGCCTCAATCACCGGCTCGATTTCCTCAGCCTTAGTGCGGGTTGCACCGGCAGCGACGGCACCACTGATAAGGCTGTCGCCCCTAAACCCGAACAGATAGCGAATGACCAGTAGACCATCTGTTAGAGGCGCTGCTTTGCCGTCACCGTCAATATCAAGCGACACTGCGCCAACTTTCAAACTCAGGGACTCATAAATCAGCGCATACCCTGTTGCCTCGCCAACTGGAACAATATTTAGTTCCAGGCTCGAGACGTCTGCGCTTGGCGTCACAGAAAAAGAGAGCAGAGTCAGCGGCAGGCTTCCTTGCCCTGGCCAAGTTGCTCCCGTAGGTGTCCACTCGAATAATTGATAGCGGTCAGTGGCGGGATTATCGTCTTCGTCACTAGAATCCTCGACAGATGCTCCCCTGTCGACTCTGGATTCCCCAAAAATAAACCCTTCATTAATGGCTTGCCCTACTACTGTGCTGTTGTAAAACAGCTTGAAGGCCAAGCCATCTGTCTCTGCATTGTTATCAGACGTGTCATATACAAGTTCGATATTGGCCGCTTGATCGGTGACCAAGAAGGAGGGAGCGTTCCAAGACAGGCGCTGCTCCTCTAAATCGGGCTCAGCCGGGTCGGTATCGCGAACAAATTCCTCTAGCGCCGTCGCGCCATCGCCATCTGTATCACTCTCGGCATCGCTTGCATCAGTGGGGTCGAGCCCTACCAACTGCTCCCATTCATCCGCCATACCGTCCCCGTCTGCATCTAAGCCGCCACGGGGATCATCTGGGAACAAGTCGTCAGCATCGTTAATTCCATCATCATCACTATCCACCGCTGGAACTTCAATGGGGATCGAGCGCTCACCACCCTGAATGGTGTAACCCTCCGCCGGCTGGACCGATGAGATACCCAACTCAAGCGAGGCGGCCTCTGAACTCGGATTTACCACAAATTCCAACAAGGTCAGCGGCAGTTCGCCCTCCCCTGGCCAACTGCCCGCAGAATCGTTCCAGGAGAAGGTGCGATACACATCTGTCAGCGAATTGCCATCAAGATCGTCCGTGTCCGCGAATTCCTCCGATCCCCGCCCCTCAGAGCCAAACTCAAAATAAATGAAGTTCTCTACCAATGAGGTCGACACTGCCGATGCGTTGTAGTGCACATTAAACGCAATGCCATCTGTTGCCGCGTTGTCATCAGACGTCGTGTAAATGAGCGACACGGTGGCTGCCTCCCCAGCCGTCAACTCGCTCGGCGCATCGAAATCAAGCTTCTGTATGTTCAATTCCGAGCGGGTTGGGTCTGTGTCTGCAATAAACTCATCTAGAGCCGTAGCGCCATCACCGTCTGCATCCGACTCGGCATCAGCGGGGTCTGCAGGGTCTAAACCGTATTGGGTTTCCCACTCATCGGCCATTCCATCCGCATCATCATCAAGCCCGCCGCGACTATCCTCTGGAAATTGATCGTCTACATCCAGAACATCATCGTTATCGTCGTCGTCATCGGCATTGTCGCCAATCCCGTCTTGGTCGAAGTCACTCGACTCCTCCGAGTCGTTGGGGAACGCATCTTCAGCATCGAGCACGCCATCATTGTCATCATCGGCGTCCGCAATCATGCCAGTTTCCAAACACTGATCGTCACACTCATCGGGAAAACCGTCAGCGTCGGTATCGGCCAAATCACCTAGTGCGATGAGCGGAAAACCGTCATCGGCGTCAAGCACGCCATCGTTGTCATCGTCCTCATCAGCTGCCATGCCTGAGCTCTGGCAAGCACCATCACAATCGTCAGGCGCACCATCACCGTCGGTGTCGGTAAGCTCTCCAATTGCGATAAGAGGATAAGTATCAGAGTCGTCCTCGATGCCATCGCCATCATCGTCTTCGTCCGCGGTCATGCCAGTACCCTGGCACGCTTCATCACAATCATCAGGCGCGCCATCACCGTCGGTATCGATTAGCGCTCCGAGCGCGATTTTTGGAAAGCGGTCATCGACGTCTAGAACACCATCATTGTCATCATCGGTGTCGGCATTGTCGCCAATCCCATCACCATCGGTGTCTTCAGTCTCGTCAGCGTCAAAGGGAAAGGCATCTTCTAAATCGACAACACCATCATCGTCATCATCAGTGTCGCACTCGTCACCCTTTCCATCTTGGTCAAAATCCTCCTGATTGGGGTTCGCGGTGTTTGGGCAGTTATCGCTATCATCGACTACCCCATCACCATCGGTATCCGCGTCACCCGAGCCTCCCCCGCCAGACCTCTCTACCGCGGTTAATTGATCCTCTATGATGTTGTTCGAGTAGACGTCGTCCGGCTGTTGAAGGTTGTAGTTTGTGCTCTCAAACGCCGCAACCGTGCTGGTAAAGCGAACGGGTTTCGTTTCTGAGAATTCAAACGGTAGCTCGTAACCGTAGGTCTCATCGACGGCAAGTGCCTCTTTGGTGCACATCACTAGCCCCAACTCTCCCTCGCAGCCCTCCGGAAGCGAGGCAGGCACGGGCAACTGAGGTTCGGAATA
>Ga0255766_10001084_pt1 | contig 25123 bp, 25 predicted proteins | sample 071ome_23_FD_179966 | JGI IMG/M metagenome (GOLD analysis project Ga0255766, IMG submission 179966) | Coastal salt marsh microbial communities from the Groves Creek Marsh, Skidaway Island, Georgia - 071403BT metaG (version 2) | ecosystem: Environmental > Aquatic > Marine > Intertidal zone >... | reverse complement strand
TAAACTAATGCATAAAGTTGACAACGGTAATGTAGAAGTTATTTGGAATGCCAATCTTAAAAAAGTCATTGGTGATGATCGCCAGATTCAATCTCTACTATTAACTACCAATGAGGGTGAAAAACAAATTTTAGTTAACGGTCTATTTATTGCAATTGGACATCAACCCAATACTGGTATTTTTAGAGAGTTCCTTGAAATGGATAACGACTACATCAAAGTAAACTACCATGGCTTCGCTACTGCAACCTCAATTGAAGGAATTTTTGCGGCCGGGGATGTATCAGATCCAATATATAGACAGGCTATAACCTCAGCAGGATCTGGATGTATGGCAGCTCTTGATGTTAAAAAATATCTAGAGGATTAATTAGACGATTACTTTTAATTTAATTTTTTCTCGGTCCTTCATGTAATCAAGATATGCATCAGATAGCTCAGAACGATGATCAATAATATTTTCTAACATGTCCAAATCTTCTAACATTCTCTCGAATATTTCTCTTAGGGCATAACCTCCGCTCTCAAAATTTGAAATATAGTCAAGCTTATATTTTGCATGAATAATTTTCTGCGAGGCAGAAGAGGCATCTCTTCCAATCATTGATGTTACGCCACACTTCGGAAGCATGCTCAAATCATTTAGGTCATCAAAAAATAATGCAGCATTTCTTATGTCCAAACCGTGTAATTCAGAGAGAACGTCAAGAGACTTACCTTTATTAAAAACGCCATTAAGTAAAAAATTAAAATGTTCGCGTTGTGATAATGCTTTTGAGTTTGGATTGTCTGCACCAGAGATTATAACAACCGGTAGTATGCTGTTCGTTTTTAGCCAGAAGCTAAATCTAAGCATATTTAAACCTAAAATATCTGGCTCAAAGTAACCACTGGCATGATCAATACCTTTATATCCAGAATTAAATACACCGTCCCAATCAAAGATTAATGCGGAAATGCTTTTAAGCCGACTCAGTAAGGGCTTTTTTGGCTTATCGAGATTTATAATCTCTGCCATTAAAGCAGATCAGCCTGTAACAAATTCATCTTTATAAGATCTTGAATATCAAGAATGCCTACTGGCTTTTGATCATCAATGACAATGAGATTATCAACCTTATGAGTCTTGAATAATTCTACCGCTTCCTCTAATAAGGCATCTGAACTTAAAGTTAGAGGTGTTCTGTTTGAGCAAAGCTTTATAATTTCCTCATCTAAAACCTTACTTCCTTTTTCCTGTAAGGCTCGTCTTAGGTCACCGTCTGTAAAGATGCCTTGCAATATACCGTTTTTATCAACAATGGATATTGCACCCACTCCTGCATCAGTCATAGTATCTAAAATTTTATTAAGTCTGTCATTGGATTGACATGTAGGATTGGCTTTTCTCATGACCTCGGACGCACGAATTGTAATGAGTGCCGTGTGCTCCTTAAATTGCATTGTCCCAAGATTTGTAAGCGAGTTATCACATAATTTTGTCATAACACTAAAGGGCATTGTGCACACATGGACCCCAGCAAGAAGAGCTTGACGAATATGATCAGGATATCTTACAGAACTAAACATTACTTGTGAGTCATAGTTATATTTTGAAATAACATGGACGCATTGCTCATAGAGCCTTATTACATCATGGCCTTGGTCTTGCATTCGGCCTGCCAGAGGACAAATAAATGAGGCCCCCGCTTCAAGCGCCATGTATGCTTGATTGAGCGTATAAATGAGATGAACATTGACCTTATGACCCTGGTCCCTAAGTTTCTTACAAGCTGTGACTCCATGATTTGAAACAGGGACCTTAAAAACTACTTCTTTCTTTAAAGGTAATTTAGAAATTCTATCCGCTTCACTCAATATCTCATCAACTGTATCGCCCAACGCCTCAACTTGAAGCTCTGGAACCATTCCAGAAAGTTTTACAATTGCAGCATCTATATCCTTTATGCCTTGACGATGCATAAAGGTTGGTGTGGTGGTTAAGCCGCTGATAAATCCAAATTCAAGCGCCTTTTCAATTTCATTAAAATCTACAGAGTCTAAATACAGTTTCAAAGCTCCTCCTCCACAGTAAATTCTTGCTTAATAAGATTATGTAATTTAATCATTGAAGCCAGAAAAGGCTCTAACTGATCAAGATAAAACTGACTTGCTGCATCACATAATGCCTCGGGTGGATTAGGATGTGCCTCAATAAATAATCCGTCAACTCCAGCGGCAATGCCTGATCTTGCTAATACGGGTAAAAACTCCCTATTACCTCCTTTTGGATCTTTGCTAGGAATTCCATACCTTCTTATGCTGTGGGTAACATCAAAAATCACTGGATAATTCAGTTTATTTAGTAAGGCGAAGCTTCTTGGATCGACTACTAGGTCATTGTAACCAAAAGTGTATCCTCTCTCGGTCACTAATATCTTATCATTGCCTTGCTTTTCAATTTTTTTGATAGGTTTATCCATATTCTCGGGAGCTAAGAATTGCCCATGCTTAATATTTATAACTGCATCAGTCTTTGCAGCAGCAACCACAAGCTCAGATTGCATGCAAAGGTAGGCTGGTATTTGAATTATATCAACGACCTCAGATGCCGCTCGTGCCTGATCTGGATAATGAATGTCAGTAAGCAAGGGTAAATCAAATTCAGTTTTGATTTTCTCAAGTATCTTAAGTCCCTTATCAATTCCTGGGCCTTGATAATAGTCAAGTGAGCTTCGATTATCTTTTGTAAATGAAGATTTAAAGATTAGTGGCACCCCGATTCTCTCAGTAATTATCTTGAGCCGCTCGGCAGTTTGAAGCATCAATCCTTCTTCTTCTATTACGCAAGGACCACTGATAATAAAGAGTTGATCTTCACCACAATTAATATTTCCAACTTTTACAATTTTTTTCAAATTATTAGTCTACAGAATTTAGAGAAGCTTTAATTTATAAATCTTCCCTATTATAGTGCATTCATTATATAAGATAGATTATTTTGTGTGGCTCCTCGATTCGTTTTAATAAGCCGTTGAGCATTGTTACCAGTCAATTCTAGAAGATCATCATCAATGATGAGTTTGTTTAGTGCATCATAAAGCGCTTCTGCACTTGAAACCTTGATACCTCCTCGTTGATGAATTAGCTGATTTGCAAATTGCTCAAACATACCTAAATAAGGACCAAAAATCACTGGCTTTGAAAGGTTTGCTGGCTCCATCAGATTATGTCCCTCTCTTCCTATGCCACGAAATAAAAATGATCCGCCAACAACAGCTACATCAGATATCCCATACAAGGATATTAGGTCCCCCATTTTGTCATAGATAAACACCTTTTCATCACTAAATGTTTCATTCCTTGACATTAAGGTGGCATTAATACTATTTGCCTCAAGATTTTTTATGATTATCTCGGACTCCTGAGGGTATCTTGGTACTAATATGAAAAAGGCATTAATGCTTTTTAATGCATTAATTAATAGATACTCTTCGCCAGCATGAAAACTTCCGCAGCAAATTATTTTTTTATTCTTGCTCACCCTTAGTTTTAGATATGATACTTCTTGAGATATTGAAACGTCTTGATCTGGGAAATCAAACTTCATATTCCCGGTTGTAAGTACACAATTCTTATTTTGTTTAAACTTAAGAAATTTTTTTCTCTCTGCCTCATCTTGAGTAAAGATGTATTCAAACTTATTAATCATTTCGCCGTAAAGTAGAGATTGAAACTTATTTTTTATCGAAATATTTGGGCTACGGGCATTTAATAAAAACATTGGAATATTTTTCTGATTTAAAATTCTAATCAGGTTAGGCCATAAATCTGGCTCGATGATCATAACTGCCTTGGGTTGAATTTTCTCGATATATTTTCTAGTTATAAATGAAAAATCTAATGGTAAAAGTATAGTTTTATGTTTTATGAATTTTTCTTTGGCATAGGTATAGCCAGAAGTAGAAAAAGATGAGATCAATATTTTCTTATCAGGATAATCATTCTCAATTTTTTCAATTAAATAAGTAGCAGAATTTAATTCACCAACCGATGCACCATGAATCCAAAAAAAAATATCTGAATCTATGTCTTCACAGATTGCTCTTTTCATTAAATAGAATGATGGTTTATTTCCCAGCGCCCTAAATAACATCCACGGCAAAAGAAATAACAGTCCTAAAAAATAAAGTAAATCTGTAAATTTTAATTTCAAACGAATGAGCTTGCGATTACATGCATTGTGAGCCACTCAGCAACTAAGGCTGGTTTTTTTTCGCCCTCAATTTCAATGGTAATTTTAGTTTTGACCAATACATTGCCCCTTATTTCTTTAGCTTCTAAAAGCAATGCTCTTGCTCTGATTGATTTTTCAACCTTAACGGGAGTTACAAATCTTATCTTATCGAAGCCATAATTAATTACCATTTGAAGCCCATCAATGTCAGGTGCAAATTTATTACAAAGATGAACAATCATAGATAAAGTTAACATGCCATGGGCTATTGTTCCTCCAAATGGTGAATCCTTAGCCTTTTCCGGATTAGTATGGATATACTGATGATCCTCAGTGACATCTCCAAATTTATTTATTCTTTCCTGATTAATATAAAACCAATCTGAACAGCCAATTTCTTGGCCAATCAAATCTAATAATTCTTTTTTTGTAATTTTTTGTGGCATTTAATAACTAATTTATAGAATTATTATAGAATACAACCATAAATTTGCTCTAATACATTAAAAAAGATGACTGAACCTCTAATATTTCCTTTTAAAGCTCTGCGACCTACCAGCGAATCTTGCCAGCAAGTCATTGCACCGCCTTATGATGTCATCAATGAGAATGAAGCTAGACAAATTTTTGAAGATAATCGAGACTCGTTTATTTCAGTTAGCCGCCCTGAGGTGACTTTTGAGAATAAGGTAAATCCATACCTTAAAGAGGTTTATGAAAAAGGGCGTAGTAATCTTGAGAGACTAATTCTAGAAAATAAACTCATTAAGGAACAAGAAGAGTCATTTTATATTTATCAAATTTCGCACCTTGATCATATACAAAATGGCTTTGGTGTTGTTGGATCTATCAAGGGTTACATAGAGAATAAAATTAGAAAACATGAACTGACGCGCCCTGAAAAAGAACTTGATAGAGTAAATAATATCGATCATCTAAATGCACAAACCGGACCAGTGCTTGGAGTTTATAAAGATGATGCAATTCTTGAGGAGATAACAAAGCAGACAATAAATAATTCAGCTCCCGATCTTGAGTGTCGAGGTCCTAATAACACTCATCATAAGATCTGGATACTATCTGAAGAATCCATGGTGCAAAGAATTTATGATCAATTCTCAAATCATAAGGCAATCTATATCGCAGATGGTCATCACCGCTCGGCAGCGGCAGCAAGAGTGTTTGAGCTTCGAAATCATCAGGGGGTAGATAGCTTCTTAATGGTCATTTTCCCCGAATCAGAAATGAAAATCTTTGACTACAACCGTGTCATCCATCTAGATCATGAATTTAACTTGACTTCTGTTCTAGAGAAACTGAATAAGAATTATGAAATCATACCTATTAAAGATGGCATTAAACCCAATGAACCCTATATGCTAGGACTGTATGCCGAAAATCAATGGTATCAATTAAATCTTAAAAATAGCTTTGTCCTTCCTAAAGATCCAGTGAAATTACTCGATGTTTCTATTTTGCAGTCCCAGATACTCAGCCCCCTATTTGGCGTCGAGGATCCCAGAACTGACAATAGATTAAATTTTGTGGGGGGTGTTCGTGGAATAAAAGGTGTAGAAGACTACACTAACAGCAAGCCTAATGGTATTGGATTTACTCTATTTCCAACCTCTATGCGACAGCTGATGGATGTGGCAGATGCTGAACTACTTATGCCCCCAAAATCAACATGGTTTGAGCCTAAGCTTGTAGATGGCCTATTAACAAATACTCTGGACTAATCTGAACTTAATTTTAATATTTCAGAGTAAAGATCTACTCTTCGGTCTCTAAAAAATGGCCAGCCGCTTCTGAATTCATCTAATGTTGTTAGATCTAAATCAATGACAATATTATCGTCGATATCACTTTTAGATTGATGCAATATCTCACCATATGGGTTGACTACGAAACTATTACCCCAAAATTCAATCCCATTACCCGAGCTATTTGATTCAAATCCAATTCGATTAACCGTAACTACAAAAGCACCATTGGCAATTGCATGGCCTCTTTGAACATTCAACCATGCCTGCAGCTGTTTACTACCAAATTCATCTTTTTCTTCTGGATGCCAGCCAATGGCAGTTGGATAAACTAGAACCTTGGCGCCTAAAAGCGCCGTGATACGAGCAGCCTCGGGAAACCATTGATCCCAACATATAAGAGTACCGATCAATTCATCCTTGCAAGGAAATACTTTGTAACCTAAGTTTCCAGGAGCAAAATAAAATTTTTCATAATATTTTGGGTCATCCGGTATATGGGTTTTTCTGTATTTACCTAAGAGGCCCAAAGGTGAGATATATGCAATGGTATTAAAGAAAATGCTTGGCTCTGACTTTTCAAATAGACTTGCCACAATACATATATTTCTTTTTTTTGCTATCTCAGTTAACTGATCAGTAAAATCCCCGGGAATAGTTTCAGCATAGGAAAAGTTTTTTGGATTTTCTTCTTGGCAAAAATAAGGAGTTGCAAATAGCTCGGGTAAGATTATTAGATCTGCACCTCTATCACTGAGTTTTTCAATAACATTGATTGCTTTATTTTGGTTATCGAGCAACTCGTTTGATATGGAAAATTGACCAATACCTACCTTCATAGCCCTGACTCTTTATGATTCGCATAGGTCTGATCTTCAAACGTCTTTAAGTATCTTTCAAATATCTCAGTTCCAAGCGAGGGTTTTATTAAGCCTTGATTGATTTGATGCTTGACAATTTTATTCATCCTTTTTTGAAGGTCTGATGGAAAGTATTGCACTTGATTAAGCATTGATTGAATCTCTGTCCCTTCAATCACTTTTTCAATCCAAAAGTTTCCTCTTTCCTCTTTGTCACAATAGATATGTGCTTCACAGACCCTACCAAATAAATTATGACTATCCCCCATACTATCGTTATAAGCACCCATCAAGAAGAAACCTAAAAAATACTGATTAGAATTAGCCTCATGAATAGGAATAAAGCTAGAATCATTTTCATTTGAAACATACTTGTGTACCTTACCATCGGAATCGCAAGTAAGATCCATCAGGATTCCTCTTCGTTTGGGTTCCTCATTTAACCTAGAGGTAGGAATGATTGGAAAGGCTTGTCCGATAGCCCAGTGATCAAGCATCGATTGAAAAACAGAAAAATCACAAAGTATTTGATCGGTAAGAATTGATTTTAACTCAATGACCTCTGATACCTCATCAAGATCTTCCAATTGCATGAATTTATCCAACAATAATCTACAGGTAGTCCAAAATATTTGGTCTGCTAACCCTCTCTCTTTAATGTTGATATAACCAAGTGTAAATAAGCTTTTTATATCCTCATGCTTTTCAACTGCATCATGATAGGCCTCCATAAGCTCCTCAAATTGAGAGAGGACCTTTGTATTTTGATATATCTGAAAAAGACTATTCAAGCTATCATTTTTAATTAAGCCTTCATCAATATGTCCATTGAGAAGATCTCGGGTATGCCTACCAATTACAGGTACAATTAAAACTGAATGATAGGCAGTTAAAGCTCTACCGCTCTCAGTTATGATACAAGGTACCTCTACCTCGTTATTTTCACAAACCTCTTTGATTCCATAAACAATTGCGTTCGCATATTCTTGGGTTCCGTAATTTATCGACGGGTCTTGAGATGATGTATTTTCATCGTAATTAATACCCATACCACCACCAACATCTAAATAACAAATTGGAGCACCTAAGCTCTTTAATTGGCAGTAAATTTGTGCAATTTCTTTTGTAGCCTGTTTTAAAACTTGAATTTCAGAAATCTGACTTCCTATATGACAGTGTATAGTTGTTATTTGACCGATAATACCTCTATCCTTTGTGTCATCAATAATGCTCAGTACTTCAGGAATTGTGAGGCCAAACTTGGAATTCAGGCCTGAGGAGGCAGCCCATCTGCCAGCCCCTTGAGTAGCAAGTCTTAATCTTAATCCAAACTTGGGCATAAATTTTTTCTTCTTACCAAGTTTAACTAGATCATTGTATTCATCTGTTCTCTCAATAATGGGAACAACGTTTTTCCCTAGCATTTGAGCATCAATAATAAGCTCTAACATAGTGGAATCTTTGTGACCATTACAAATCAGAAGTCGATCATCCGACTCAAGGTGAGCCAAACAAGCAACAAGTTCAGTTTTAGAACCACACTCTAACCCAACATTGTATTCAAGTCCTGCATCAAGTATCTCCTCAACCACCTCATGAAGCTGATTGACTTTTATCGGATAGACAAGCTTATATTCATTATCATAATTTGCCTCTTTAATTGCTGATCTAAAGGCTTCATTAATTCGGCTGACTTGAGAACCAAGAATATCTAAAAACCTAAGCAGGATTGGCATTTTTAGTTTTCTTTTTTCTAGATTTTTGATGATGTCATTTATGTCAATCGCTGTTTTGTCATTATTTTTTGGGCGAACAATAATATTACCTTTTTTATTGATCGAAAAATAAGTCTCCCCCCAGTTTTCAAGTCGGTACAATTCTCTCGAATGATCGATATCCCACTCAGATGCGATATTTAAAATATTATTTGCTAAGTCTTCCATTATTAGAGATCTAAAACGTAAGCAGAAACTAAAGGTGCAACAATAGTTGCATCGGACTCGATAACAAATTTAGGTGTGTCTATGTCAAGCTTGCCCCAGGTAATTTTTTCATTAGGAACAGCTCCTGAATAGGAACCATAGCTAGTTGTTGAGTCACTGATTTGACAGAAATAGGCCCACTTAGGTGTTTTGATTTGCAAGTCTTGCTCTATCATAGGCACAACACAGATTGGGAAATCACCTGCTATGCCTCCACCTATTTGGAAAAAACCAATGTCGTTTTTTGAAGATGTTGCTTTATACCAATTGGCAAGTTCGATCATATATTCTATGCCGCTCTTAACGCATCGGGGTGAGCTGATATCCTCATTTATACAATGTGCTGCAAAAATATTTCCTAAAGTTGAGTCTTCCCAGCCTGGGACAAATATAGGGATTTGCTTTTCAAAAGCCGAGTAGAGCCAACTATCTTTTTTATCGATTTGAAATTCATGATCAAGCTCTTTAGAAGCAAATATTTTAAATAAGAATTCATGCGGGAAAAAACTCTCATTCTTTTTGTCTGCTTCGATCCAATGCTTCAAAACGATATCTTCAATTTTTCTAAAAGCCTCCTCTTCTGGGATGCATGTATCTGTGACACGATTTAAATGAGAATCTAATAATTTCTGCTCATCCTCTGGGCTTAAATCTCTATAATTAGGAATTCTTTTATAGGAGTCGTGTGCTACAAGATTGAATAGATCTTCCTCAAGGTTTGCTCCTGTGCAAGTAATAGCATGAACCTTATCCTCCCTAATCATTTTTGATAAAGAGATACCAAGCTCAGCTGTGCTCATTGCTCCGGCAAGCGTCATCATCATGACTCCGTCATTATTCAAGTGATCGACATAGGCTTTGGATGCGTCAATAACCGTTGCACTATTAAAATGCCTGTAGTTCTCAACTAAGTAGTTCTTTATAGTACCCACTAAACTACCCCCATGAAAAAAGAGGTCCTAGATTATCAAAAAAAGGATAAATCTCAATTACTTTTTGGTATTTGCTGCGTGAGACAGTGCAAACCGCCAAGACCCTGGACTAATGCATTGGAGGTAAAAGGAATAATATCCCTATTCTGAATATGCTCACGTAATATCCCTATATTATAAGAATCTGCCTTACAACCGAATTGAGGAAAGAGCAAAATTTCATTTGCAAAATAAAAATTAGCATAACTTGCCGGCAATACTCCCACATTTGGGTCATTGATTGTTTGGGGCATTTTTAGAGAAATGACTTCCAAATTATTTTTCTTAACTAAATCAGACTCTTTTAAATTTTGATAATTTTTTTTAAGGCTTTTAAAATTAGCATGATCTGAATGATCCTCTTTCATAATGATAATTTTTTTATCTGAAATAAACCTAGCTATCTCATCAATATGACCATCGGTATCGTCACCTTCAATACCATTTTCCAGCCAAATTATTTCATCTATTTCAAAAATTTCGGATAAATACTTCTGAACTGAGTCCTTTGAATGGGTACCGTTTCTATTGCTATTTAACAAGCACTCAGTTGTAGATAATAATAATCCAGATCCATTAAAATCTAATGCACCTCCCTCAAGTACATAGTCATAATGTATTGCTTCCGCATTAAATATTTCTGACATTCTCAATGGGATTTGATTATCTTTATCGAATGGTGGGTACTTGCCTCCCCAGGCATTGTATTTAAAATTAAGTGCAAGTCTGTTAGCACCTTTATCAAAAACAAATAGTCCTCCATGATCCCTAGCCCATGCATCATTAGATTCAATATGATGAATAAAAATTTTTTCATGATTTGAGAAATTTGAAAATCTATCAATGAGCACCTGAAGGGTCTCTTTATCATTGACCGCTATATGTACATTCTCGACCTCAGAGATATAGGAAATTACCCTGATTAAGGCTTCTTGTACATCCTTTAGATGCGTTGGCCAAGTATCCCTATTGTGAGGCCAAGTAAACCATGTAGCCTCATGGGGATGCCACTCTGGAGGAAAAAAATATCGATCGCTATAATTCATCAAAATTACTGTGAAAATATATAAAAAATCATTATCATTTGTGACGTAAAAGGAATAAATGGTGAAAAATTATAAACCTCTTTTGATGCTTTTAGCTACCAGTATATTCGGTCTGGTCTCGGGGCAGGATATTACGGTTGGATCAATTCTTAAACCTACTGAAATTAATAGCAGATATCCATTTAGCACAAGTCCATTATTAGTGATAACTAACAATGAACAAGGAATAATTGGCATTTTAATGAATCGACCCATTTCAGTTGGCACTGCAGATTCCCTGACAAACATTATCTGTAGTCGAGGTAATAAAAAATATTTTCTTGGTGGGTTAAATAATATTTATCAGCCGCTAGCATTTACTCTCCCAACCGAAAACTATTTGATAGATCCTTTTCCTATAACGCTTGATGACTCTATGTTTGCCTTACTAGACTCGAATGAGGTATGTGCCGATCCAAGAAGTCATATATTTTTTGGATTTGAATTTTGGAATCCCGGCCAACTTCAGTTTGAATTGTCTTCAGAATTCTGGGATCTTGAAGTTTTAGATCAATGAGATTTTCATACTACAGCAGCCTTAGCAAGAAAAATAAAGCCATCTATCTAGAAAGCGAAGCAATCAATGAAGTAGAGTTAGAAGGATACATCCCTATCATGAGGTGCCTTCAGGGAATTAATAAAGCACTAAGTAATGACGACAAGATCAGAGTACAGGAATTAACACAAAAACTAATAAATAATCTATGTGAGTGCCTTGAGGTAAAAGAAGTAAAAGTTAAAGTGCTTAGCTGCAGACCAAGCAATCGTTATGGCGAACTTCATGGTATGTATGAACCTTCCTTTTCAAGAGCTCGTCCAGCTTTAAGTATATGGATGAAAACTTCTGCAAAGAAACAAACTGTCAAATTTAAAACTTTTTTGCGTACCTTAATTCATGAATTTTGCCATCATCTTGACTATGAGCTTTATGGTTTTAAGGATTCCTTTCATACCATTGGCTTTTTTAATAGAGAGTCCTCGTTGTATAAACAAGTCATGGAATATATGCCATGATATTTAAATGCTTGTTGTTGTATTACTTATAATATTTGCACTTTTGGCCTTTTTACCGAGTGTATTAGTCAATTACATCATCAAAAAATATCATTCTCCAAATCACCTTTTTCCTTTTAGTGGGCATGAGTACTCAAAAACACTATTAGGGACCCTTAAGCTTGAGCATATTCAAGTCATTGAAACTGACAAAGGAGACTATTATGATCCTGAAAAAAAGATCGTTGCATTAAGCAAAGATACCTTTCAAAATTCTAGCCTATCGGCAATTACAATCGCAACGCACGAAATATCGCATGCTCTTCAGCATGCTCAACATTACAGGCCGCTTATGTTAAGAACAAGGCTCGTAAAGCTAATCATGCCTTTGGAAAAAATTGGTGCCGGCCTTTTGTTTTTATCTCCATTGAGCATTCTGATTACCAGAATGCCTATCCTAGGAATGCTCATATTTTTAGGTGGCTTTCTAACCTTGTTCACATCAATCTTGGTACATGCGGTAACCATACCTACCGAAATTGATGCTAGCTTTAATAAAGCCATACCTCTTCTTCAAAAATCAAAGATACTTAGCAAGGATCAACTAAAGAACTCAAAAAAGATATTACTGGCAGCGGCATTTACTTATATTGCTGTTGCTCTGAGAAGCCTCTTAGATATTGCTCGATGGTGGGCTATCTTAAGAAGACGCTAGTCTATATTTATTGATTTAGCATCTGCTGGAATTTGATAGATATTTAGTGTCATTGAAATCAGTGTGTAATATCCTAAAATGCCGATGAGATGATTCATGCCTTTTGATCCAACTGCAAGAATAGTCTTTTGATAATTTTCCTCTGAAACTTTTTTTGTAAATAAGACTTCCTGACAAAAAAAGTAAATTGCTTTCTGGCTAATTTCATCAAATTCCGGCTCTAATCCTTTACGTAATGCTTGTATGATTTGATCTTTAATTCCTGCCTTTCTTGCACACTGCTCATGGATAGTTAACTCATATTGAGAGCCCCAAAAATTTGCTACACATAAAATCGCAAGTTCGGATAAATGTCTTGGCATTTCCTCGGTATAACGAAGGTGCTCGCCCAGTTTGGAGGCATAAGCTGCAAATAAAGGTGTTTCAAGCCAAGCTTGCATGGGCGCAGGTAATTCACCCCTCTTGCCGGCACAAATATCTCTAGCAACATTGAGTTGCTCATCGTTTAATTGTTCTCTTGCCTTGCTTTGATACCTTGGGGTCAATTAATTAATCGCTCTCTAAGTCTTCAAGAATAAATAGATCAGTAATCATGGTTCTAACATGCACTGAGGCATTAACATTATCTATACATTGCGAGCCAATATTTTTTTTCTTGAGTGTCAATTCTACAATGTCCTTTGTAATCATAAGGTCTAGCATTACTGCCTTTATAAATGCTCCTTGATTCTGATGATCCTTTAAATAGTTATAAATTGTATCAAGGGCACTCGTCATTTTTGTTAGATACTCTCTTATCGGAACACTATTTTCACCGATATCAGTTTTTCTTCCTTGTGCGGCATACGCCAGCATATACTCATAGGTAACTTCAATATCTTCAATAGGCTCAGCTAATGGGTTTTGACTCATTTTTTATTCTCTCTTTTGATTAGCATTGAGTTTAAATAATCTCTATTCTCAGGTCTAAGATTAAAATAAATATGAAGCATAGTAAAAGACATAATAAATAACCCAGCTATTCCATGAACCCAATAAATCCATCCCCATTGTTCCAAACTATATAGCTCAGACCTTCTCGCTATACCGATGACATCAGCATTAAATGCGATCAATATACCAGTTCCAGTTATAAATAGAATTAGTGTGGTAAAGATAAAATGGATGCCCTTTTGAGATAAGGTATATTTTCTCTCACTCAATTTAGTTTGTTTTAGGGAAAATATTTTTTGTAACTTGTTTCTATTTGACGAAGTTAAAATATGAAAGACAGTTGTTAAAATTAACAAAATCCCAAAAATCCAGTGCAGATTAAGCCAATCAAAATTGATGCCTAGCTTAGGCAAAAAACCCGTAAAGATTAATATAAGAATTATGAGAGCATTGGCCCAGTGGTAAAGCTTATCAATAGTACGATGTCTCATTATTTTTTTATGAGCTTATAAATGAGATGAACGAAAATAATAGCTAGCGTAATAAAGAAAAAGTAACTAATAAGATCATATGAAATCCCCAATAAAATTTCCTGACCCCATGCGTTCCTTCCATACCTAAAAATATCCATTTAATTAAATTATACCCATATAACAAAACTAAAAATCTAGAAACCTAAGCTTGAGTTCCTTTCATACATTCAGTAAATTTAAACAATACTACTATGGGATGATGATGTCACAACTATCAAGATTTTTTTTATTAGCTTTTTTCTATTGCATATATGCAGTTTCAATATTTGCCCAAGATATTCCTGCTTTTACTGATCAGCAGCTAACTGCAAACCCAACAAATGCCTGGATCACTAATGGTGGCAATACTTACAATCAACGTTTCTCTCCTTTAAACGAGATAAATACAGAAAATGTTGGATCTCTTGAGGGGGTATGGATGACCCACTTAAATGGATCGGGTATTGGTGCAAGATTCTCTGGGGAGGCACAACCAATATTTTATGAAGGTATGATTTATGTAATTACAGGTCAGGATGATGTCTTTGCTATAGATATCGATACAGGACAAATCATTTGGACATATGAGGCAAATCTATTTAATGGCATCGAAGGGATCTGCTGCGGATGGACCAGTCGAGGTGTAGCGATTGGAGAAAATAAAGTCTTTATCGGTCAATTAGACGGACAATTAATAGCCCTGGATAAAGATAATGGTGACATTGTTTGGTCTGTGCAGGCTGAAGATTGGCGGCAAGGTTACAGCATAACCTCTGCTCCACTTTATTATGACGGAAAGGTGATTACTGGCTTTGCGGGCGGTGAAAATGGGATCCAGGGTAAAGTAAAAACTTATGATGCCGAAACCGGGGAGCACTTATGGACTTTCTTCACAGTTCCAAATCCTGGCGAGATTGGTCACGAGACATGGCCACAAGACAGTGAGGTCTATAAGTATGGTGGAGCTCCAGTTTGGCAGACACCAGCATACGATCCTGACTTAGAAATGCTCTATTTCTCAACAGGCAATCCAGGGCCAGATTTTAATGGCTGGATGCGTGAGGGAGATAATTTATTTGCTACCTCAATCGTAGCAATTGATTCAAATACTGGGGAATACAGATGGCATTTCCAGCAAGTCCATCATGATATTTGGGATTATGATGCTCCCAATCCTGTGGTTTTATTTGATATTGATATCAATGGTGAATTACGTCAAGGTTTAGCACAGGCTAGCAAGACCGGATGGGTTTACATACTTGATAGAACAGATGGAACACCGCTCATTGGCATCGAGGAGAGACCGGTCCCTCAAGATCCTAGACAGGCCACCGCTGCTACCCAACCTTATCCTATCGGTGATGCATTTGTTCCTCAGGAGGTTGATATTGCGCCTGAAGGATATCCTGAGCTTGTAAATCAAGGAAGAATTTTTACTCCTTTTTGGACCGAAGGAACCGTTATTAAGCCAAGTCATAATGGGGGGGCTAATTGGCCACCAAGTTCATATAATCCAGATACTGGAATTCTTTATGTTTGTGCGACGGATAGGATGTCTTTTTTTAGAGGGGGTGAGCCAGAGGAAATTCCTCCTCGTCTTGAGGGTCGATTTTTGGGAGGAAGATTTGGAGCAGTACCAAATTTTATCTCTGGAGTATTTGCAGCCATGGATATGAGAACAAATAGAATAGTATGGCAACAAAGATGGGCCGACCGCTGCTACAGCGGATCAATCACAACTGCGGGAGGACTTACCTTTGTTGGCAGAAATGATGGCAGGCTTACTGCATTATCATCGCGTACGGGTGACTCGCTATGGGAGTTTCAAACGGGTGCCGGTATGAATTCTCCAGTCACAACCTTCAACTACAATGATAAGCAGTATATTGTTGCGTATGCCGCTGGCAATACTTTCGCCGGATCAGAAAAAGGAGATAATTTATGGCTCTTCACAATCGATGGTGGCATCTCAGATATTTCAATGCTTGATAGTATGAGTGGCCTTGAAAATTTTGATCTCTCATCATCGGATATGGCCAACGGTAATACCATTTATGCTTCAGCTTGCAGCTTCTGTCATGGGGTAAATGGTGAAGGAGGACATGGCGGTGGTATTGCGCTTATGAGTGCGTCAAATCCTGGTTATGTCATTGATAGAATTAGAAATGGCTTTAATGCGATGCCTGCTTTTAATGGGGTGCTAAGCAGAGAGGAGATCCTTGATGTAGCGGCCTACGTAACAAACGAGCTCGCAAGTCAATAATTAATGTATATCAGAGTTGTAGTGAGTGCCTAGATTGACTCTTTGATTCAATGCTGACTGAGCTAAACTAAGAGAGACTTTTAATCTAAGTCTTGTTCTTAGTAGATCGTTACCCGGATCCTTCATGCCGATTTTATCATCGACTCGTTGAATATAGTTTTGAATCTCATTAATCGCAAACTGCATGCCCTCATCGGTCCTAATGATACCGACATAATCCCATAGAAATTGCTTACAGCTCTTGATCAGTTGATAGCAAAATTGCTTATGCTTTTGTTGTGTCAGATGAGGCTGACTCGTCATTTGATAATTACTCTCAACAGGGCTTTGGTTGATATCTGATGCAACATACAATGCAGAGACCAGCCCTTCTAATAACGAATTACTGGCCAACCTATTTGCGCCATGCAATCCAGAGTTTGAGCATTCACCAACAGCATAGATACCTTCAATATTTGTTTTAAAATTTTCATCAACTTCTATACCTCCGCATGTGTAGTGAGCCGCGGGTGTGATAGGTATAAATTTTTGTTTAACATTGATGCCACGTTTTAAACACTCCCTAAGGATATTAGGAAAATGATTCTCTAGCTGCTCTACAGAAACCTGAGTTGCATCAAGATAGACGTATGGGTTTTTTTGTTCAGTCATTTTTTGAAAAATTGCTCTACTCACTACATCGCGTGGTGCAAGCTCTCCGTCTGGGTGAAAATCTTTCATAAATGCATTTCCTTTTAGGTCTCGCAAAATAGCACCCTCACCCCTTAAAGCCTCTGAGATCAAATACAAATTTGTATTCTCGCCAAATAATGCGGTCGGATGAAATTGGACAAACTCAAGGTTTGTTATTTTACACCCGATCAATTCAGCAAGTGCGATGCCTGTTCCTCTTGCGGGGCTAGTAGTACGACTGTAAAGCCCTGAAAATCCTCCCGTTGCGATGATAAGGTTACTCGTTTGAATTTGATGCCTGTTACCATGAGTATCATCAAGCTCAACTAACTTTAAATTTTCATGCACTAATTGCAGGTTTACCGCCTCAACATTAGAGATTATTTTTATTCTTGAATCTTTTTCTATGGCAGCACATAAAGCCTTCATGATATGACTACCGGTAGCATCTTCAGCATGCACAATTCGCCTGTAGGAATGCCCCCCTTCTTGCCCGAGCGCTAATTTTCCATTTTTTTCTCTTGTAAAGGGAACACCAAGATCAGAAAGCCAATCAATTACTACTGGGCCCTTTTCAATAATTTTATGAGCCATCTTGCGATTCGTACTTTGACTGCTAGCTCGGCAAGTATCTTCGAGATGAGATTCAAAAGAGTCTTCGTTAGAGACAACCGCAGCTACCCCGCCTTGTGCCCATGAGCTCGCAGTATTGATCGCTTCACGCTTAGTAAGCACCAATGAGGGAATATTTTGTTCCGCTAATCTTAAGGCACAAGATAATCCAGCAATTCCAGAACCAAGGATTACAACCCCATAATTATTTTGAGTCATTTATTTTATGCTTAGCATTCTTTGGACTGAGGACAGAGCTTTGCTCGCAATGTCTGAATCAATATGAATTTCATGCTGGCCATTTTCTAAACAACTTAAAATATTACTCAGCGTGATTCTCTTCATATGTGGGCATAGATTGCAGGGTCTTACAAAATTCACCTCTGGAAATTCTACTGCAACATTATCGCTCATTGAGCACTCTGTAATCATGACCACATTTTCAGGTCTTTTTTGATCCACATAATCAATCATGCCCTTGGTAGATCCGACGTAATCCGCCTCTTCAAGCACATCAGGCGCACACTCTGGATGAGCAATGATTTGAATATTGCTAAAGGAATTTCTGTAGCCTCTTAATTCTTGTCCTGTGAATTGCTCGTGTACCTCACACTTCCCTTCCCAAAGAATAATTTCTTTTTCTGTTTGGCTTGCAACATATTTACCCAAATAGTTATCTGGAATAAAAATTACCTTTTCCTCAGCGAGGGACTCAACGACTTTAAGAGCATTGGAAGACGTGCAACAAATATCTGTCTCTGCTTTAACATCCGCTGAGGTATTCACGTAGGTCACAACTGGAGCACCAGGATGTTGCGCTTTTAAATTTCTTACATCTTGTGCCGTGATTGAACTAGCCAAAGAACACCCAGCTTCGACATCAGGAATCAGTACCTTCTTATCCATATTTAATATCTTGGCTGTCTCTGCCATAAAATGCACACCACATAAAATGATGATATCTGCATCAGCATCGGAAGCCATTTGAGCCAACCCTAAGGAATCGCCCTTGTAGTCTGCTACACCATGATAGATTTCCGGTGTCTGATAATTATGGGCAAGGATGATTGCATTAAGTTCTGACTTTAGCGTATTAATGCGATCAATAAGAGGGGCATGAACAGGCCACTCAACCTCAGGAATTACCTTTTTAAGCCTCTGATAAACCGAGCTAGTCCTTGCTTCTACTTCAGTTGTAAATTGTAAATTCTGCATTTTTTCTAGATCTAAATGAGTAATTTAATTGTAGCATAATGCTTTTTTTATAATTTTAAAGTCTAGCCAAATTAAAATAATAAACTTTGTGATAATCAGGGTATTAGCTCTGATGAACCATAGATATTATATCCCCTTTGAACGGCCTCTCTCTTGGCAATCGTCTCATACCAGCTTTTAACATTTTTATATTTAGATAAATCAATAGATTGCCTAGGGTATCTTGCAATCCATGGCCACATGGCAATATCAACAATGGAGTAACTATCTAATATAAATGCTCTGCCTTCGAGCCTCTTTTCTAGTACTGAGTAAAGTCGGTTCGTTTCATTAATGTAACGCTCCTCTGCATAAGGAGCTTTACCCTTGTTATAAAAATTAAAGTGATGATTTTGACCCAGCATTGGGCCGATATGTGCAGCCTGAAAAAAAAGCCATTGCATCATCTCTACTCTTGTAGCCGGATGTTCAGGCGCTAACGCCTTAAATTCGTCTGACAGATATAGAAGTATGTATGCTGACTCCATCAAATAGGCATCAATCTTTTGATCATAAAGTACTGGGATTTTGTGATTGAGGTTCTTTTTTATAAATGATGAGGTGAGCTGTTCATCATTTCCAATATTCACTGGAATAAGTTCATAATCAATGTCTAGCTCAGCAAACATTATTGAGATTTTCCTGCCATTAGGCGTAGGCCAATAATACAAAGAAAATCTTTTTTTGTTATCAATCATCTTCAATAAATTTTAGACAAATTTTAATCTATTTTTTTTCATTTTCAGTTTGATATTCTTTGAGCTTCTTTTTGTATTCTTCATCAGATAACCCATGCCAGCCAATACACTTTCCGGTTGGACTTCTGCCGCACTTACACTCCATAATTGCAATCCTTAAAGGTTTTATATCTTTTAATGCTTATTGTCAGGCAATCATACAGTTGTTCTGATAAGATTAATATATATCTACAATTTTTAGTAGGAGTAAAACTTAATACTATTATGAAAAAAATTATTATTTCTTTTGCATTTATTTTCTGCTCAAACTTAAGTGCTCAGTTGTTTGATCGTTTACCAATGGATTCAGTCCTAGCCCAAGGTGAGGAGCTTTATAATGCTCCTGCAAGTTGTGCCACCTGTCATGGAGCTGGCGGCGAGGGTCTCATCGGCCCTAATCTACTTTTTGGCCCTGTCGCGAGTGACATTTTCGCACAGGGAGAGAGTAATCCAGTTATGGCACCTATGATGGCAAGCTTCAATTTTTCTGATGAAGAGCTTGCTGCAATTGCAATATACATAAGGTCCTTGGCCGGTCTTCCTTACAGCGAGGAAATGCGTATTGAGATGCTTCTTAATCAGGCTGCCGCCAGAGGAAACAGAGCCACTCAATTTGAATTTATGAAAACCGACAGAGATCGTCAAATCGAAGAAATTGAAAACTTCTCAGATTTAGCCGCAAATTGGGTAAGAAGATCCAATGAGGGAAGCTTAAGAAGAGATTACGACGCAAGAGTTGTTGCAACCTTTGATCCAGGTGAACCGAAATTCACTCCTGAGCCTGGGAAAACATATTTTTATGAGAATGTTGGAACCAATAGTTCACCGAGCGTTTTATTTGATGGGTATGTCGGACCTTCAAGCAATCAAGTGGTTGTTGGGGACGCGGAAACTTTTGAGGTCATTGCAAGCTATCAGTTCTCAGATGATTTAAGAGCCACAGTGCATACCTCTGCTGTCTCGCCTGATGGAACACAAGTATATATCACAGGCCCCAGAGAACCAGGACCCGACGGAAGGCCTGATCCAGGTGGTTCACAAACTATGGTGGTCGCTGATGCACTGACTTTACAGCCCATCAAGCAAGTCACCATTGGTGCACGCTTGCATCATGGTGCAGTGTTTGGTGATTACATGTTATTTGATATGTTTGCAAGGGATCCAGATGGACCAGGCTTGATGATCTACGATCCAGATACAGATGAAGTTGTTGCGGCTCTTTATGACCAAGATCTTGGTGGAATGATCTATACAACCTGGGCTGATCCTGATTATGAGTATATTTATGCGCTGATGGAGCCTGCAGGTTACGCACCTGGACGTGCAAGCGGTATGCGTGCAGTTACCTCAATTTATCAAGGCAGGCTGATGGCTATGAGGCCTTTTTGGGTCGCAAAGATCAATGCGACTACCTGGGAGGTTGAGATGGAGTTTCCTGTGCCAGGCTACCGTCCTAATTGGGCGCTCATTGATTCAGCTAAAGAAAATCTTTACGTGATTACCTCGACTTCCAATATATCTAAAATTAATCTCAATACCGGTGTTGTTGACTGGACCAATGGAACGGGTATTGGGCCATACGGAGCCTCATTTAATGCTGATGAGTCAGAAATATGGGTAGCAGATAAAGGCGAAGGTGCCTCTCACTTAGGAAGAACCTTGACCATTATCGATGTCCATGGGGGGCATGCGATTGAGACAGTTTATGGTGGCTACAAGGTGGATCATGTCCTCTTGGCGCCAAATGGGAGAGAAATGTGGGCTACAAGTAATGCTGAAGGTAGGCTTTATGTATATGATGAACCAACTCGTGAACTTTTGAAGGTTATCGATATGCCCCAAAACGGTGATGCCCATGGAATCATTTTCGTTCATTATGACGAGAATGGGAATCCAAGCGTGGTTAGAGATCAGGGTAACTTTCATAATGGGATTAACCCAATCGAAGGGGTCGCACTTAACTATTAAGTATGCGACGTAAGTTATTTTGTCTCGGGGCAATTATGATGATGATTGCCCTATCTTCATATGCACAAGAGGAGCATGTGCATTCAATGGCCATGCAAAATGTTTCTGTCATGGATGGATTTAATATTGTTCCAGAGTTTCAGCTTACTGATTATTTAGGCAATACTATCGATCAATCCATTTTAGACAATAACTATACTTTGGTCGGTTTTGGATTTACTAACTGTCCAGATGTTTGCCCATTGATGGCATTTAATATGGGAATGGCGCTTCAGGAAATGCCTGCCAATAGCCAAGGCGTTTTTATTAGTGTAGACACTGAGAGAGATTCGCCTCAGATCACTCATGACTATGCCTCTACTTTTCATCCTAGAATGTCAGGGTTCTCAGGCAGCATTGATCAAATTAATAATACGAGTAACAATTTTAAGGTAAGCTACACAGTGACAAAGACACCTAGCAGCTATGTAGTGCAACATACCTCAAGTATCTATCTAATTGGCCCAAATAGAGAACTGATGAATATCTTTTCATTCAATGATTCGGCAGAAGTAATACTAAAAGGTTTTAGAGATTTTCATGGAAACTAATTTTTATAATCCTGTTAAGCTTGTTAGCTTATCCTTGTTAGCGCTTCTTATTGCTTGCTCTTGGCTTATATTGCCCTATACCATTCAAGGCAATAATCTTATGCAATCAGCCGGTAACGAGTCCCGCCTTATAAAAGCAGACACTGTCGCAAGCTATCTAACTCGACAAATCATTAACACTAATCTCATTGAGATCACAGGTACCTTTGCGACTACAGAATATTTTCAGTACGTAGACCGTGCAATGACTATTAATAATTTACGTCCTGATAGAAATTTTATTTTCTTTGTTAACGAGACAATGCATACCGATGATTTACCGGGTGCTCTCCCGAATGTCATTCTAAGAATAAATGACCAGGAATACCTACCTAACTTTTCTGAGGGTCCTAATGAGGTATCTCATCATAGGTTATCAACATTCTCTTTCTCAAAGTTTGACCCAGATAATAACCCCATTCAAATTACCGATGATGATGTCATCGAGCTTTTTATATCAAGCAATTATCTCAATAGTCAGGAGCTACTCACTTTTGTTGGAAGATGGGAAGGAGGTATAGAATTACCTGAAGAACTTAAATCTAGAAATGATATAACCTGGATTGCTGTGCTTGCGCTAGGGGCAGGACTTTTATCTTCGGTACTCACGCCTTGCTTACTACAACTTGTCATTATGTTTGGTGGGATTATGGGGGGTCTAACAAATTCTGCGCAATCACATAATCCTGTAAATTATTTGCAATCTGCTCGAAATAAAATGCTACTTATCGCAACAAGTTTTATCATTGGTTTCCTGCTGTTGTACGTGCTCGCAGGCATTGTGATTGGCTATGCTGGTAATCAGGCTCAGTTATTATTTTCGGTGCATAGTCGAAATGTCTCTATTGCCTCTGGTCTTGTTGTCATTGGACTGGGTATTTGGATGATTCTTAGAGGAAATAAAATTTCAGCATGTCCGGTCATGGCTCCTGATGTAATTCAAAAATTCAATCAAAAAGATTTATTCGCGACTGTCATTGGATCGATAGGTTTTGCGCTCGGTTGCACTGCGTGTTTTGGAGGTGCCATCATTGGGACTCTCATAGTTTATGTGGGTGCCATTGGCAGCCCAGTAATAGGAGGGTCGATCATGTTTATTTTTGGACTGGGTGTTGCCATCCCCTTCTTCTTAAGCGCACTATTCTTATCAAAATCTAAAACATTTATGCTGGCTATCAGTAGCTACAGGAACAGCCTAAATTTAATTAGTGCCGCTGTTGTAATGCTGTTTGGACTTATTTTGGTAACTGATAATTTTCATACAGTCAGTGATTTTATATACCCCTATCTAGGCTTAAGCTAGCTCATAAATGAAAAAATATTTAATTATTTTTTTTTGTTTCGGAAGTTCAAACCTACTCTCGCAAACTGGTATCTCTAATACACTTGATTTACTTTTTGTCTCAAGCAATGAGGTGAATCAAATTGAAATTATCGATTTATCTCAAAATGACTCCATTGCAGTCATTGATACCCACAAGCAAGTCCATGAATTATTTGCTACGCCCTTTGCTCCGGTATTAATATTTACAAGCCTCGAGGATAATACTGCAAATTTTATCGATTTGAGAAATTTATCCATAGCCTCAGAAATGAGCCTTGATGTCACTCCTGAATTTGGAGTAATGGATCCATCAGGAACAAAAATTGCTTTCACTAATCTATCCGAAGGTGGGATTCAATACATTAGTGCCTACGGAGCAAGTACTATTTTTACAATCCATGATTTTCCTCCTACCAGTGCGGTCCTATTTGATACAAATGAAATTGAGCTTTTCTTCTCGGGATATCAGAATGCATGGATTGGCTTTTTGGATCTGAACTCACAAGTATATTCAGAAATTGAATTACCAATTATCTCGGAAAGAGCATTACTATCCTCACCATCAAGAAGTCTTGATGGAAGATATATATATATCTCAAATAATCTTAGCGGCGAGGTTTATGCCATCAATGCCTTTTCAAAGATAATCTTTAATTCTTTTCAGATTGGTGATTTACCTGCAAGACCATATACAACACCGTCTGGGTCTTTTATGTATATGATCGATCAAGTGAGCGGGAGATTTTTATCAGTAGATCAAAATCAGTTTGGTATTTATTTTGATGGTACGTTAAGTGCAAATTTAGACCTTATTACTGTTGGTCGGTTTGACCGATTCAATTTATTTATGGGGACCACAACAAATAATTACCTTCTGTTTGATAATGTCACGCTCAATATTGTGGATTCAGGTAATTTTTCTGGCATTCCTATTGAGACCTTTGGTTCAGTAGATGGAAGATCCGCATACATTGCATTCGCAGATACACCAAATATCTCTGTGTACTCACTTGAAAGTCAAAGCATCGGGCTCATCGAGACAACCATTAAAACTGGTTTTGACGCCATGACCGTTGGACTATCAAACAATGTGTGCCACTAAGTGGCGCGCCCGGAGAGATTCGAACTCCCGACTTCCGGCTTCGTAGGCCGGCGTTCTATCCAGCTGAACTACGGGCGCGTGGCAGTCATTATACTATTTAAAATAAACCTAAACCTATTCACTTAGGTCAAGAGAACTAAACTCTTTCAAATGTAACTCAACTTGCTCTTCATAAAGTTTTTGGATTACACGCACTACTGAATCACTGCCCACATAATATTCTTTCTCAAAAGCACCGGACCTTATCGATCCTACAGGCATCACGCCTCTGGTTGTACTGGTGATGAATGCTTCTCTGGATTGTTCTAATAAAGCATTATCAATTTCGGCCTCGATAAATTCATAAGAATCTATATTGATCTCCTCTAGGAGTATTTTGCGAGTAATACCTTTTAATAAGCCATGGTTTGCAGGTGCGGTAATAATCTGATGATCATGAATTACGAAGAAATTTGAATTTGAGCATTCAGTAATAAGACCATCATGATTATAAAATAAGACATCATCGCATTGATGATTTTTAGCATCTGTC
>Ga0255766_10001083_pt1 | contig 25128 bp, 26 predicted proteins | sample 071ome_23_FD_179966 | JGI IMG/M metagenome (GOLD analysis project Ga0255766, IMG submission 179966) | Coastal salt marsh microbial communities from the Groves Creek Marsh, Skidaway Island, Georgia - 071403BT metaG (version 2) | ecosystem: Environmental > Aquatic > Marine > Intertidal zone >... | reverse complement strand
ATATAATAATTGATAAAGGAATGCTTGTTAATTCAATTTATAACTATCCTGTCAATACAACTTTTTTTTCTACTTCTGATAAACTAGAAATTGGAGATATTCCATTCATCTCACATAACGTTAAGCCCACTAGAACTGAAGCGTTAGAATATTACAGAAGAGTTTGTGACTCATGGAGTCTTAATCTTAATTTATACAACGAAGTTTTAGACATAAAAAACAAAACCTCACATTTTGAGATAAATACTCAAAATGGAATTATTAAATCTAAGAGAATTATAATATGTACTGGATTTTATGATATTCCATATTTATTAGATATTCCTGGGGAAGAGCTCAGCAAGGTTCTACATTATTATAATGAATCTCATCCCTATTATAAAATGAATATTGCAATAGTTGGTGCTGGTAATTCAGCTGTTGATGTTGCTCTTGATACCTATAGAAAGGGTGCAAATAGTGTTACAATGATTATCAGGGAAAAAGAAATTGGGGAAAATATTAAATATTGGGTTAGACCCGATATAGTTAATCGAATAGAAAGTGGAGAGATAATAGCACACTACGAATCAGAAATAAAAGAGATTAAAGAGAAGTCTATAATTATAAAATCTCCTAAAGGTTTAAGTGAGATAGACAATGATTTTGTATTAGCTATGACTGGTTATCAACCTAATTATGAGATACTTAAAAAACTTGGAGTAAATATCAATGTTGATGAGTTTAAAACTCCAGATTATGATCAGAATACTATGGAGACAAACGTAAATGGAGTCTATTTAGCAGGAGTAATTTGTGGTGGGCTTAAAACTAATAAATGGTTCATTGAAAATTCTCGAGATCATTCAGAGAAAATTATTAAACATATAGTAAAAAAATAAATTTATCTCTTAACGACTTCTCCTTTCTTCATTACAAAACTTACATTTTGTAGCAGAGAAATATACTTTAGAACATTTCCTTTTACAGCAATTATATCTGCTTGCTTCCCAACTGATATTGTTCCAACTTTATTATCAACTCCCATAAAAAAAGATGGCCAATATGTAGCTGATTTGATTGCATCAAGTGGATCTACACCCATTACATTTACCCATACATCTAATTCATTCCAAGTACTCTGCGAGTGAAACTTCATAGGTATTCCACTATCAGTTCCAATTAGCATTACAACTCCTGCCTCTCTAAGTTGATTAAACTTTGTTTTAAGAGTTGGCTTCCTAATAGGAGTCAACTGAAAGTATGGTAACTCTCCAGGTTTTTTTATAGAATTTTTTATATCAGTAATTATTGAATCAGGAAGTCCAAGATGCCAAGATTCATTATCAAGGTGCTCATTACTATCAATTAAATCTGTATAATTATATAACCCTTCTATAGTTGGAGTCCAAAATAGTGGGCCTATATTCATTTGTGCAGTTCTTTCATTTATCATCTCAATTACATCATCTGGATATCTTGGGGCTGATGATAATCCTGTATGTTCAAAATTATCTATTCCGGCTTTTAAACCAAGTCTAATTTCTTCTGGACGGTGAGAATGAGCAATAACTTTAAGATTATGTTTATGAGCTTCATCTACTATTGCACTTATTTCCTCATATGTCATCTGGTCTTGGTCAATAAGTTTTATACAATCAACACCTGCTTCAGCCAAGATTCTAATTTTTTTTCTGGCATCTTTCTCCCCATCTACTCCCCATCTAAAAAGCTCAGTTCCTGGATATGGTTTTTTTTGAATAAATGGGCCACTAACATACATAGTAGGTCCAGGTATTTGACCTGAGTTAATTTTATCTCTTACATTTATACTTTCTACAAGAGGGCCACCAAGATCTCTTGCACTAGTTACACCAGCCATTAATAATTGGTGAGCAGAAGAAGGCATAACCACATCTTGAAACAAATCAGGGTAGGTCTTGTCCCAATAAGCATAGTCTGAGTGTCCATTTATCATTAAATGAACATGCATATCCCATAATCCAGGTAATACAGACATTCCCTCTGTACTTATAATTTCATAACTCTCGGGTATACTCAGAGTCTCAATTGTCCCAACCCCTATTATTATTTCTCCATCAATTAAAATAACGCTATCTGTTATTGGAGTATTTCCAAAGCCATCTATTAATGTACCTCCTACAAGTGCTTTCTTTTGAGAGTATGAGAAAGAAGAGATAACTATTGTAAAGTATATAATAAGTTTTTTCATAGTTAATCTATTTTTAAGTTATCAAATTTCAATATTGAATTAAGCATTACGTCAGTTCCTTTTTTTATCATATCAAAATCAGTAAATTCCTTTGGAGAATGACTGATTCCATCCTTGCTTGGCACAAAAATCATAGCAGATGGAGCTATTATAGCCATATCTTGGGCATCATGCCCTGCTCCACTTGGTATTACTACAGAGCTATATCCAAAATTTTCAGAAACCTCCTTAATTACATTCATTAATCTATTGTCCATTAGTGCTGGATCTCCTGTAGCATCAATTGGACTGAAAGAAAAGGAGGTCTTTGTTTCACTCTCAATTAGCTTTGTGTTTTCTAAAATCTTATTGTAAATCATTGAAATTTTTTCTGAGCTTAAATCTCTAAGCTCAAGACTTAAATTTACATTTCCCGGAATAACATTTGGAACCCCTGGCAGAGCAGAGATTCTTCCTACAGTACCAACTTGAGTTCCTTCAAAAGAATTTACAGTTTCATTTACCATTAAAACAAATTTTGCTGCTGCAATCATAGCATCTTGTCTTTGATTCATTGGTGTTGTACCTGCATGATTAGAAAATCCTTCAATCTCAACATTCCACCACTTAAGACCTACAATCCCGTTTACAATTCCAATATCAATATTATTAGTATATAAGTTATTACCCTGCTCAATGTGCATTTCAATAAATGCATGAATATCTCCAAGTTTTCTTTTTACTTCAAAAATTCTTTGCGAATTTCCCCCAATGCGATCAACTCCTTCTCTGTTTGAGTAACCTGAAGCAGTAATAACCTCCAATGTTTCATTATTTATTTTTCCTGCTAATGCTCTACTTCCAAAAACACCACCTTCTTCATTTGTAAATACCAATAGTTCTAAAGGGTGCTTAACCTTAATTTTTTTATTGTGAATAGTTTGCAGTACTTCAATAGAAGCTATAACTCCAACTTGACCATCATAATGACCACCATTTGGAACAGCATCGATATGAGATCCAAATGAAATAGGCTTTAATTTACTATTTGAAGGATTATAATTGGCAATGAGATTACCCGCAAAATCAGTATATACTTTTGCCCCAATTTTTTTTAGCTTGTTTGAAAGATATTTTCTAGCCTGAATGTCAAAGTCACTATATGCAATTCGATCATTCCCTCCATTTTCATTTACACCTAATTGTTTTAAATTTTCAAATAAGTCTATAATTCTGTCTTTATCTACTTCATAATTTTGAGCATTTAAGATATTAATAGAGAGCAAATAAATTATTAAAGATTTTTTCATAATTATGAATTATATGAGTTTGATAATAAAGTGTGAAAATGATGAACACCTTTTTCTTTAGAAGGAGAAAATCTCCCAGCTTTATAAAATTTTGAGTTAATACCTTTTTGAACACCCTCTACAACAGATTCATCTTCTCTTTCAACCTTGTCTAATGAAGCCCCTGCTCCCAGATCTAGTTTTGATTCATCATATACATATGATAAAAATTGAACTTTAGTTTTTTTAATATTAATGGGTTTTACAATATTAATTGATAAACCCCATGGATAAAAATTAAGCATAATATTGGGATAAAGCCAGTAATAGTATGCAGCAACATTTTTTCCATAGTCAATATATGATTTAGGAATTTCAAAAGTTTCTTCTCCATCCTTAGCATACCCAACCTGCAAATTATAATTATCATAAATTTCAGTATCATAATCTCCATAATCAAGAACACTATTTAGATCATTATGCACAAATGGAATATGAAATCCTTCCAAGTAGTTATCACAATAAAGTGCCCAGTGAGAGTTAACAATATAGTCTTTGGATAAATCTCCTCTAAATTGAAGCTTATCAAGGGGTATAAAGCCGACTCTAGTTGATATTTCGTCAAATATCTTTTGAATATCATATTTAGGATCTAACCCTACAAAAAGAAATGGACCAAAATTACTAATAGAGAATTCCTTTAAATTATCATCTTCCCTAGGAAAATTTTTAGCATCATCAAATTCAGGCATAGATTTAAATTTTCCATCTAAATGAAACTTTCTACCATGATACGTACATCTTAAGTCAGTCAAATTACATCGATCATTCACTATTATATTTGCTCTGTGTGTACAGACATTAGTTAAACATTTAAAATTTTCCTCTTCATCTTTAACTAGAATTAATGGCTCCTCTATATAATCTTTAATAAACTCAAAAGGGTACACGTTTGAGTTTACCGGCAAAACAGATTTATGTTCAATAAATTGCCATGATTTATAGAAAACTTTGTCCTTTAGTTCCACAAATACTTTATTTGATTTATAAAAATCTGAGGGAAGAGTCTCTGCAACTTTGATGTTTTTATCTACATTAATTTTGCCCATTTGTATATAGTTAAAAGAATACTAAATTCTTTAATTTATTGTTTTTTACTAAATATACATATTAGATTTAATGAATATTATATTAAATTTAATGGAAAGAAGAAAATTTTTACAAAATACTTGCCCAACTGTAACATTTGCTTTTTTTGGAATATCATTCATTCAAGCTTGTTCAAAATCTGACGATGAAGGCTCATCTTATAGTTCTAGCTCTAATAACTCACCTTCTAACACTTATGGAAATAATTCACAAGGGGGGGGTTCTCAAGGTAGTAGTTCTCAAACAGATAATGGAATAAGTGTTAGTGGGAGTACTGTAACTCTTGACTTAAACAATTCAACATTTAGTACTTTAAATAGTGCTGGAGACTTTGTAAATTTAACATCAATAGGTATGTTAGTTTTAAAAATTTCAAATACTGAATTCAGAGCATTTGATAATTGCTGTCCTCACAATGGTTCTAAGAACGCCTGGTCATATACTAATGAACAGTTTAAATGTGGTACACATGGAAATAGTTTTTCTACTGATGGGAATGACGTCAAAGATTGTAATTCAGGTGCAACTTCAGGTGGACTAAAAAGATATACTGCAAGTCTTTCTGGAGATACTTTAACTGTTACTACTACATAAATGATTGAAAGCAAGAAAAAATATTGGTTATTAATATTGATTCTTGTTTTTAATTTAAATAATTCATTTACTCAAGATTTTTTTGATGAGTTTGAGAGTCTAATTGAGGTAGAGAAGCCTATTTTACTTCCTGAAAGAATGATTTTTACTCAGAGAATCCTGTGGGGTGAAAATGGTTTATTTAGAAAAACTGGTGTTTCAAATCTTACTCTGGAAAATAGAGAAAAAGAACTTATAGTTAGAGAAAAAATGCTGAAAGCTCACCAGATCATTGGTTACATAACCTTTGCTGGTATGATTTATCAAGGTATACTTGGAGGTAAATTGTATAAAGGTGATTATAGTGTATACGATCAACACAGAACACTTGGTAAAATTGTAACCGCATCATATTTCACTGGAGCTGGATTATCTTTATTTACTCCTCCTCCACTTGTAAGTAGAGAGAAGGAAGGCATAAATAATATTAGACTCCATAAGATATTAGCAAATGTCCATCTACCAGCTATGATAGTGACTAATATCTACTCAGATAAACAATATAAAGCAAATAAGTATCGAGAAATTCACAAAAACGCAGCATACACTGCAGTAGCTAGCTATACTCTTGCCATGATTACAATTATACTTGATTTTTAATGAGAAACATAAGCCTCATATTTGTTCTATCCACAAATATTTTGTTTTCCCAAGAGATACTAAGAATTGATAATTCAATTTCATCAATTAGTTATTCTGGAACTCACTTTCTCCATAATTGGGATGCAACAAATGATAATATTACCGGTTTAATTGAACTTAACGATAATCAAATTTCAAAAATCGGAGTTATAGCTAAAGTGAAAGATTTTAAAAGTGGAAACTCAAGCCTTGATAGTAATTCGTATAGAGTTTTAGATGCACTAAGAATTCCTAATATAATTTTTAGATCTTCGGAAATAGTTGACTCATTAGATTTTGTTAATATATCAGGAACTATTTCTTTTCATGGCATTGAAAAAGATTTAAATGTTCTGATAGATAGATCAACTCAAAATGATACTATTTCATTAAAAGGTAGATTCATAATTAACCTTTCAGACTTTAATGTTAAGCGTCCTTCTCTTTTACTCCAAAAAATAAATAACGAATTAGAAATTCAGGTTAATTTGGTATTCAATTAATTACTATCTTTAGATTTAACCAAAATCAATTAACAAATGAAAAAAATATTTTTAACACTAATATTAGGTTTTGCTCTTATTGGATGTGAAACAACAACACAACAAGTTGACTCTGATTTACCAACTGTTGTAGATGCTGCTCCTTTTATTGAAATCTATTCAGCTCTAAATAATGCGATGAACAATAAAGATATTGAATCAGCTACTGCTTTATTTAATGAAAATGCCGTATGGTCTTTTCCAAATGAAGTTGAAGTAGAGGGAGTGGAGGCAATAGGTGAAATGCTTACTACCACTACTAGTATTTGGGATAATATCTCAAATTTTAACGAAGATGATTTTCTTGCCCTAGAAGGAACAGAAGATGGAGAAACCTGGAATGCTTTAATGGCATGGGGTGAACAGTCATATTCTAATGATGATATAACAATTACAGTCCCATATCATTTATTTATGGCTGTTTATGAAGGTAAAATTCAATGGCTAGGTGGACTTTATGATAGGACTAAATTTGTTGAATATTACGATCAAGATCCTATAAAATAATTTTAATTATTAAACTATAAAAACCTCTGTTTTACAGGGGTTTTTTTATTTTTGATGATAACAAAAATTTAAAAAATGAAAAAGATAGCTATTTTACTAATTATTTTATTTGCTTCATGTGAAACTCCTTCAAGTGGAGTAAGTGAAGCTGATGCAAACACTTTTGAAAAAAATGTTCAGACAATTAAAGATTCTTGGATCAAGGGATACCAAGAAGAAAATGCCGAAAAAGTTCTTTCATTTATGGCTGACTCTATTCAATGGACTTCTGCTGCAGGTGATGTATCTGGGAAAGAGTCGTTAAGTGCGGCAGTCCAATATTGGATTGATAACTTTGAAAATTTTTCTTTTACTGAAGGAGAAGGTTTAGAAGGAACTGATGTAGGTTATTGGGGTGGTAACACATACCCAGTTGAGCAAGCAATGTCAGGTCCAAATAATGTAAGAATGTATGGAACATGGAGAGCGACAAACTCTAAAACTGGAAAAACAGGAGCAATAAAAAGTTATGTTGTTCTAAATTTCAATGCTGATGGCCAAGTTCATACAGCAACAGAGTATGGAGACTATGGAAGTATGATGAGTACATTCGATGAATAATTGTTAATAATTATTCATAACCATTATTTCCAAATCTGAAAAATCTTAATAGATTTACTTGTTGGCTTCGGCGAACATAAATTGGTTTATGGTTAATTAAAAACCCTCAAGAGCTTTCTTGAGGGTTTTTTTATTTTGTCATAGGATGACATGTCTAGACTATTAACCAATTATTTAGACATTTTAATGTATTAATAAATGATAGTCTTTGTTAATGATTGACATAATAGTTATTTACAAATTTTCAACAATTAATCTTGTTGAGCATTTCTAATAGAATATTGCCTAAGCGTTATAATCTTACCACCTACTACATAATAACTTTCATGTTGATAGTCAATTCGCTCTTCTGAATCCTCTGTTGCAGGATATGTTATGGAAAAACCAGCCTGAACATGCTCCCCCCCAGTCTCAGGGTTAAGATCAACAGAAAAAGCATAATCATAAGACCATGATACATTAGAGCCATTATTTAGAGATTCAATAAAAGAGTCAAATGTGTCAGTGTAGACACCGTTAGGTCTCCAAACTTTTACACTATCAGCAAAGTATGGTCTCATGGCGTCATAATCTTGGTTAGTCCACAATTCATCAACAGTAGTTACTACATCTATAGCTCCCGGAGTTCCTAAATGCCATTTGAGTTCTTGGTTATCACCAGTTACAAACCCTATAGTTCTTTCTGGCAAGTTTGTATCACAAGAACTTAATAAAAGAGTTATTGTGAGAGTGATTAATAATGGATTTCTCATTGTAATTATTTAATTATCAAAGATATAACATAAACAAATACAAATAGTGTATTTTTTTTAACATGTATTATTTTTTAAAAATATAATTATTAATAATTATAATTTTATTTATAAATATTAATAAAAAAATTATTATTTTAAAATATTTAATATATTATCTATTTAAAATAATTATGAATATGTATTAATTATACATTAATTAATACAATATAAGTTTTATAAAAATTAGCAATTTTAAGAAAAAAGTTTAACCTTTCTTCTCAAAATTTAAACAAATGAGAAAAACTATAATTGTACTTTTCTTTTTATTTTCATCATGCGTAAGCACAAAGACACACAATACTTATACTAGCCTTGAAACAAAAATAGATTACTATACTTCTGATAACACCAAACAGCTAGACTTTCCATTCTCTGATGCAACAATTGTGAATAATGTAATATATGTAGCAGGTCAAGTTGGTAATTTACCAGGCAATACAGAAGTTGTTCCTGGGGGAATCAAAGAGGAGACTAAACAGACAATGAAAAACATTGAAAGAATACTGCTTGCTCTTGGAAGCTCAATGGATAAAGTTTTCAAATGTACTTGTATGCTTTCAGATATTTCAGAATGGGCTGAAATGAGTGAGGAGTACAAAAAATTCTTCGCTGAAGATAAAAGACCATCTAGAAGTGCTTTTGCAGGATCTGGACTTGCTCTAGGAGCTAAGGTTGAAATTGAATGCTGGGCAATAAGATAACTATCTTTTTTGCTTAATGAAAGATTCTGAAATTAATTCAGCAAGAAGTTCATCAGCTTTTTCATCAGCTTCAGATTTTTTCTTAACATCAAACTTGTTATACACAGTTTTAAAATGTGTGGCAGTTCTTTTAGTTATTTTTTTTAGTAAATAAGCCTCTTGAACTCTTCTAAGAAAGATACTTTTTGAATTAATTGTCATTAGTTAATAGTTACTTCTAAAATTAATAAAAATTATTAATTTTAGAAGTATCTAATTACTTATTTAAAATCTTTATAAATAAAGGGTTTAGCTTATTAAACTATTTAAACAAATATTGAAATTTTAAAAATAGCTGAGTCTTATTTACTCTGTAATGAGGAGAATTATAATCAGTGAACCTATCAATATAGTTTTGATTACCTCCTAAATAGAAAATAGTGTCAGGATTAGGCCTCCATGATATAAGAGGCTGAAAGAAAAACTGTTCAGAGAAATCGTTATACTCAGATATAAGTCTTAAATCAAGAAAGTTAGTGAATTGATACCTTATATCTAGTCTTCCAATATAACCTTTAAAGTAATAGTCATTTGAATCTAGCTTTTGTATTGCCTGATAGTTAATAGTAGGAGAAATTCTAAAATTATCATTAACTGATATCTCAGAACTGAACCTTATGTTAGTTTCATTACCAAGCATAGGGGTTTCTAGTCTATAGGCAATATCCTTACCCCATTTATAAAAAATATTAAGGTTTAAGAAATCTGTGGGTTGAGTTTCTAATCTAATAAAATGATTTATAAAGTCTCTGAAATGAAAGTTTAAATGAGATTTTATAAAATTATATTCATAGTTATACAATACATCAGTATTCAATATTGTTAAAAAGCCTAAGTAAGTTTGAAAATTTGATCTTGAAATATCATGAGAATAATTATACTCAAAGTCTTGTCTCAAGCTAATTCTATATCTCTTTATTAATTCTTTGTTTGGATATTGGTTATAACTATGCCAAAGGGTATATTTTTTTTGATCATTAGTAGTGATAAATCCAAGATCTGATCTAAATCCATCAGATAACTGACTATACTCAATAAATGATCTCCATGTTTCGGTGTCTCTTCTAAGAGTAGCAAAAACTGCATTACCCGTTAGTGTTTCTCCATCTAGTCTAACTGAATATTCTCCAAATTTTTTATCAGAGTCAATCCAATCAGCATCTGGCTCTTTATTATCATTAAGAAATACTTCAAATTCAAACTTCCAAACATCCGAAAAATTGAACAGTGCGTCAAAGCCATACAAATTACCATAACCGTCTCCTTCATAGTACCTATTTGAAGCTAGTAATCCAATTTGAGTCTTTGGGTTAATAAAATTTTGATATCTAATAACATTACTAAAGCTTTTACCTACAGTTCCTGAGAAGGATTCATATTGAGTCGGGACAAGATATGGTGTTTCATCATCAAATGCGCTTAAAATATATAATCTAGATTTCCTTCCTTGGTTTATAATTTTTGATGCAAATGATGGATCATTTATTGATCTAGAGTTAAATACATCAACCTGATAATCCATTGCATCAATACCACGATTAAAAAAAGGTCTTTTTTCTGGGTAATTAATTGCAGTTGGAGAGTTTATATCAATTCTAGTTGCATCTGATTCAACTTGAGAAAAATCAGGATTAATAGTACCCTCAACAGATAAATTTTTGTTAAGCTCAAAGTTAAAGCCAATTCCATAATTTAATTTAGGTGTTTCATAGTTAATTCTGTCATAATACTTTTCTCTAATACCTGAAATATTTGAACTTACATACGGTAAAAAATTAAGTTTTCTTTCAATCAATATATCATCCATTACGATTGTATGATCTAGTAGACATAATTGACAGCTTGCATCTCTACTTGATTTACTTGAGGCTGCTCTAACCTCAGCACCATCATTTTTATCATCAATATAACCGCTAAAAATTTTAATTTTCCATGATTGCTTTTTTCCGTTTGGAAAAGGAATCTCAGAAAAAGGAATTATAAATTCAATTTCATATCCATCCTCTGTAATTCTTCCAGCAGATTTAAAATCATAATTTACATTTGAGTTAACGCTAGGACCTCCCCCAAAACCAATACCAGGCAGTCTAATTGCATCAGTTTGACTTCCAGATGCATTTGAATTAATAATAATATTATTTCTAGCATCTCCATATGTATCAATTGCAACACCAGTAAAGTCTCCTCTCCAAATAGCTCTATTATCTCTTGTTGTTAATGGTGCTATGACCCTACTTCTTTCAGCTTTAACCCCGACATATAGAAATTTATCAGAGTAAGTAAAATAACCAACTGTTTCTTGTGAAGGCATTGTATTAAAACTTGGTGTTTCTTCATAAATAACCTCAAGAATTTTAGCCTCATCTATTTCTTGGTCAGACACAACTCCATCGAGAATAAATTTTTCTTCAGGTATTTTATTAAGCTCTAAGATGAAATCTTGAGAGAAGCAAAATGTATTATTTAATATAAAAATTAATGCTAGTAGTTTTTTCATATTTTTTTAGAACTCTTGTTTATGCATAAGTTTATTTTAATATTAAGATTTTATTAGGTACTGGAATTTTAAAAACAACTGTGTTTTGTTTACTCTATAATTTGGTGAATTATAGTCAACAAAATTATCTATATAATTTTGATTACCTCCAAAGTAAAAAATTGTATCTGGATTTGGTCTCCATGAAATCAAAGGTTGTACAAAGAATTTATCTGTGAACTCATTATACTCTGAAATGATTCTTAGATTAAGAGCCGTATTAAATTGGTATCTTAAATCAAGTCTAGCAATATAACCATCAAAAAAATAATCATTTGAATCAAGTTTCTTTAACTTTTCAAAGTTTATACTTGGTGTAATTCTAAAGTTATTATTTAAGTTAGCAGCAATTCTAAAGTCTAAATTTGATCTTACCCCTAGCTGCGGGATCTCTTCTCTGTAAGCTATGTCTTTTCCCCAAGCATAAGACATTTGAATATCCATAAACTCAAAAGGTCTAGAGCTTACTCTCGAATAGTGATTTACATAATCCTTAAATTCAGATGTTAAATGAGAGTTATAAAAATCGTATTCATAATTATAGAAAACACTAGTATTTAAGATTGTAAGAAAAGAGATATAACCTTGAAAAGCTGACATCTTTAGATTATTAGCAAAATCATACTCTCTATCATACTTAGCACTAATTCTGTAATTTTTTAGAAATTGTGTGTCAGGATATCCAGAGTAACCATGCCATAACTCATATCTTTTAATATCATTTTGAACAATAAATCCAAGATCTGATCTAAAGGTTGGAGTAATTCCAGTATATCTAACAAAAGACCTCCAATTTAAAGTTTCTCTTCTTAATTCAGAATAAAAAGCACTTCCAGTATAGCTTTCACCATCGAGTCTAACAGTATATTCAGAGAAAGTTTTGTCTGAATCTATCCAATCAGCAATCGGCTCTCTATTAGAATTATTGAAATACTCAAAACGAAATTTCCAACTTTTATTGAAATTAAAAATACCATTTATTCCATATAGATTTCCATATGCATCACCTTCATATAACCTATTAGAAATTATACCTCCTAATCGTGAATTTTGACTAAGTAGATGCTCGTATCTAATTACATTATTAAAACTCTTACCTCCAACACCAGAGAAAGATTCATAATGAGTAGGAACAAGATATGGAGAATCTTCATCTATAGCAGTTAAAATATAAAGTCTCGAGTTTTTACCTTGATTGAGGATTTTAGATGCAAATGTTGGGTTATTAATTGATCTTGAGTAAAAAGCATCTAATGAATAATTAAAAATATCTATTCCACGATTAAAGAAAGGTCTTTGCTCTGGGTAGTTGATAGCGGTTGGTGAGTTTACATCAATTTTAGTGACATCGGCCTCTACCTGAGAGAAGTCAGGGTTTAGTGTAGCTTCAAAAGATAAATTTTTATTTAAGTCAAGATTAACTCCTACACCATAATTTAGTTCGGGGGTTTCGTATTTAATTCTATCATAAAACTTTTCTCTATTTCCAGATAGATTCGTACTAACATATGGAAGTATGTTGAATACTTTATCAATTTTAATGTCATTCATAACTATAGTATGATTATTTTGACAAAGTTGACATGAATTTTCCCTATCAAGTTTACTACTGTAAACTCTTGCCGTTACTCCTTGCTTTTTGTTATCTCTGTAATTAGTGCTTAGCTTAATTTTCCATTCTTGATTTACACCGTTAGGAAACGGGATTGATGAAAATGGTATAATGAATTCAACTTCATAACCAAAGTCTGTATACCTTCCAAGAGACTGAAAATCGAAGTTTGCATCTAAACTCCATCCCGAGCTACTACCTGATCTATTATCATTTGAGTCGATTCTTATACCATCTGCCTGACTTCCATAAAGATTTGCAGTCAATCCAATATTGTTTCTTGCATCTCCGTATGTATCTATATGAATATTCGCAAAGTCATCCTCGAAAAGAGATCTATTATCTCTAGGATGAATATCTGCTTTAACTTCATCTCTATATGCTCTAAATCCAATATATAAAAAGGTGTCAGTGTATGTTAAATAAGTAATTGTTTCATATGAAGGCGATGTGTTATATCCTGGTTCATGCTCATAAATTACATCAATTACTTTTGCGTTTTGGAGTTCTTCATCAGATAGAGTTCCATCTAGATTAAATTCTGAATATGCTGTTTTTTCTAACTCAACGATTGTTTGTTGAGGAAAACAAACTAAGCTAAATAATAGGAAAATTATTTGAATGGTTTTTTGCATCACTTATTTTAGAACCCAAAGAAATTAAAAAGTTTCCATTGTTGAAAGATTTATAAGTTAAAAGCTAGTTAAATCAAAAATTATGATGGTATACAAAAAGTAACAATTTCTATTGCTTAAAGCCAAAAAATTTCTTGATTCTAATTGAATATCTTATCCATATAGCTGCACTACACCATAATGATCCTCCAGGTATCCACCAAAGTATAGCTAGAAGTGCAATAAATTCTTTTTTGTTTGCCTTTTTAACTTTTTCCTTAAGATTACTATAACTAAGGTTTTTCATAAATATTTTACAGTCTTAAAGATCAGTTTAATTAAAACTATATTTTAAAGAGATTACATTGTTATTGTAATCTAAGTTAGATACTTCGTCATATTTCTGAAAAAAATATCTAAGGGTAAAACTCTTATTTTCTTTAAGATCTTTTTTGAAGCTAATACCATATCTGTGAGCTTTTTGATCTTTTCCCTGAATTTCATTAAAATATTCATAGAATAGTTTTGGCTTGTTAGTCCAATCTTTTATTTTAATTTCAGCTGAAGGTCTAATACGTAGTCTCTTTTTAAATTTATCTTTCCTATCTAAAGAGACTCTGTTTTGGTATGCAACTCTTAAATCAAAGTTCAAATAGTTTGTGTTGAATTTTTTTTCAATTCCAAAGCGATACCTGTATAAGTTTTCAAACCCTTGGATACCACCTGAATTATCATTTTTATAATAATACCTCAATTGCCCTGATAGTTTTATTTTTTTTAGTGGAGAGTATGTGATTTCAGATTCGGTAATATAGCTATCTACAATATTAAGGTCTTCTTTTAATCTAAAGTGCTGACTTAATGCTAAAGATATCCTTTCATTTATATCAAGATTATATTCAATTTCTGACCATCCTCTAAAGTCATTATCCTGAGAATATACTGAGCTAAAAAAAAAGAACATGGTAAATAGTATATAAACTATTTTTTTGGAATTAATAATAGGCATGAATAGTAGCAGTATTAAGTTTTTTATCGATTTTAAAAATCTTAAATGATCTTATTTTAATATCTAAATTTTTTTCATAATTCGTTATCTCTTTAATAATTGAATCTTTTATATTACTGTTATATTCTAACTGAATTATCACTCTCCTATTTATGTCCTCATCTAAAGGGTGTGATAAGTTTCCATAAGATAATTTTTTTAATATAATTTCTCCAAATAGTATAAATAGTATTATAGTAATATTAATTATTATCAATTCACTAACTGTTAAAAAATCCTCAGATAAAGCATTGATAACAGCAACTCCTATAGTAACAAAAAGGTATGTCATCTCTTCCGTTTGAAGAGGTAAAGTCCTATACCTAATAATACCAAAAATTGCAAAAAGACCTAGTGCCATTCCTAAGTTAAGATCAAAGTTTTTTAATGTGTAACACAAAAAGAAAACAATTAAGCTTATCATCATAAACGTAAATGAGAATCTTTTCAAAACAGTTTGTCTTGAAATAATAAAAATCATTGAAGCTATAAAAATTGTATTAATTGAAAATCGAACTAATGCTGTTGTCCAATCAAAATCCATAAGTAGAATTTGAATCATAGGTTTACAAATTTAATAAAGATTATTAGGTTGCCATTTTTTTTACGGCATCTACAAACCTATCAAGTTCATCAATAGTAGTAAAAATATTTGGACTGATTCTACACCCCTTTACATTTGCATAATCAATTGCAACTGTAAATATTTTATACTTGTCCATTAAAGTTTTTGCCATCTCTGAAGGTGACATATTTGTAATTCCAACATTTCCAATACCACAACTTCTATTAATATCCTCCGGTGTATTTACAATTACGTTTTTAACATTCCTAAGTTTATCTGACCAATATCTTTGAAGAAATCTCATTCTTTCTTCTTTTCTCTTAATTCCTATCCAATTTATATAATCAATTGAATTAGATATCGCAAGATCTGTATGAACCGGATGAGTACCTATATGATTAAGTCTTCTAATGTCTGTTTTATCTGTGTTACCGTTTGCAAGTAATGGCCAGATCCTATGGGTTTTATTTTTATTTACATAAAGCAGTCCAGCTCCAAGTGGGGTTGCTAACCATTTATGAAGACTAGAGCCATAGTAGTCACAATTAAAACCATCAATTGAAAAGTCAAACATACCTACACAGTGGGCACCGTCAACCATTACCTCAACTCCGTGACTGTGAGCCATTTCACATATTTTTTTAATTGGTAGAATCTGACCCGTAATATTTATCATATGACATACCATTATCAATTTGGTTTTCTTTGTTATTTGACTCTCATAGAGTGATACTATTTCTTCATCATTCTTAGGATGATTAGGCACTGAAATTATTTTATTTATTACGCCATACCTGTCAGATATCTGCTCAAACATCTCTTTCATTGTTCCATAGTCTTGCTTTGCGTAGATTGCTTCATCTCCCTTTTGCCAAGGAAATCCAGAGATAACTATGTCAAGTGATTCAGTTGCATTTCTTGTGATTGCAATTTGATCAGGAGTAGATCCTACTAATTTAGCAAGCTCTTTTGTTACTCTTTGTTTATTTTTTTTAAGATCATATCTCATATAATATGAGCCTTCAATATTAACATGCTTTACATGCTTAATAAAATGGTCTAATATGGGATCTGGAATTATATTGTAATATCCACTTTCTAAATTTATATAGTCATCCTTTAAGGTGTAATGAGACCTTATTGTTTTCCATAACTCATCATCATTGTCAATCTTTGGTAAATTTTTAGAAAGAGAGTAATTTTTTGAAAACTCCGAAGCAGATAATATTGGGGAAAAAGATAATGCACCTAGTGTTTTTATAAAATTTCGCTTATCCATTTTATTATTAATTTTACTTCAATTTAGTAAAAATGTTCAAGGATTTAAGTTTTTGTTTATTGATTTTCATCCTGTTATCAGGTTGTTCAAAGACTTCAGATGAAACCTGTAAATCAGAAATAAAGCTTATAGCATGTACAAAAGAATATATGCCAGTATGTGGATGTGATAATGTTACATACTCAAATAAATGTGTTGCAGAATCCCAAGGTGTAAATAGTTGGATAAATGGTGCTTGTAATAATTAATTTTACATAAATTTATGCAAAACCATTACTTTGAATTTAGATCGTTACTCAGATAATTTTTTTGAGGTAAACCATTTAAATGGATTCCTTCCTAAAAAAAGTCCACTTGCAGTTTTGCCTGACAGATATAGTGATCTTCAACTACTTATTGATGAAATGCCAATAAAAAAAGCTAATGGTCAAGGTGGTCTATTGTCAATAGAAGGTGCAATTGAAGATGCAGTAAAAAAACTAAAAAATTACAAGGATTTAGTAAAAAATGAAGATGATATATTTATAAATCAAGCGTTATTCAGAGCATATGCTTTTCTTACTAGTGCATACCTTTTAGCTCCTGCTCACTTTAGTTTTCAAAAAACTAAAAATTATGGAAAAGCGCATAGACTTTTACCTTCTCAACTATCAGAACCTTTTGTTTTAGTTAGTGAAAAACTTGATGTATATCCATTTATAGATTATCACTACGCTTATTCTCTTGGTAATTATGTAAAAATTGATAATTCCAAAGGGTATGAATGGGAAAATCTAGCAATGGCTGCAAAATTCTCGGGAATGGATGATGAAAGAGGATTCATAATGCTTCATGTTGATATTAATCAGTATTCTCCTCAACTAGTCGGCAGTATTTTAGATTTTCTTAAATCAAAAGATAGTTCTGGAGTAAACCAATCATTAAACAATTGTTTATCATCAATGAAGAGCATTAATGAAAGAAGACAGATTATGTGGCAGGCTTCCAGATGGAAACATTATAATGACTTTAGAGTTTTTATAATGGGAATTAAAGGTAACTATGAAATATTTGGTGATGGAGTAATTTATGAGGGTGTTTCTGAAGAACCTGTTCAATATAGAGGTCAAACTGGTGCTCAAGATAATATTATTCCTACTGCTGATATTTTTACAGGAGTGATTGATTATTACCCATCAAACGATTTAACAAAATATCTTCTTGACCTTAGATCATACAGGCCAAAATGTATTCAAAATTTCTTGTCAGATTTAAAAGATGAGATGAAGGAAAATAAACTATTTAATTCCATTAAAAAAAGTGAAAATGAGGAGGGGTTATGTATATTAATCCAAATTCTTGACGAAATTTATTACTTTCGAAATGGTCATTGGCAGTTTGTTCAAAAGTACATAATGGCTAATACAAAATATGCTAAAGCAACCGGAGGCACACCAATAATTTCTTGGATTCCAAATCAAATTACTGCTGTACTTAATTATATGTCAGATGTATTGGAATTGATTCCTGATAATTCAAGTTTCCTAGATAAAGCTTTATTTTCTAAACAACTTTCAAAGAAAATAACTCTTCTGGATAAACAACTTCAGCTTCTACATGGAGATAACTATAATGCTGAAGATGTTTTTGCCTTAAATAAAAAGTACAAATTAAACGACGATTAATTACATTCAATTATTTGGTGTACTAAAATATAATTCAGTACTTTGCATAACATAGTACCTGGTTTTATATGAGCAAGGATAATTTTAAGATTCAAATTCGAAAAGGACTATTAGAGTTTTGTGTTCTACAAATTATTTCTAGAGGCGAAATTTATACTTCAGATATAATAGATGAGCTTAAAAATTCTGAGATAATTGTAGTAGAGGGCACTCTATATCCTTTATTGAATAGATTAAAAGCTTCCGGCTATGTAGATTATAAATGGAAAGAGTCTAATCAAGGACCCCCAAGAAAATATTACCTTTTAACAAATGAAGGTGATAGTCATCTTAAAGAGCTCCATATTTCTTGGTTAGAGCTTGATAAAGCAGTAAATAAAATTATAAAAACTAAAAAATAATGAAAAAGATATTTTTAATCCTTACAATAATGTTTTCGGTTGCTTCGCAATGTCAAAACAATATTCACAATTATATAATTGGCCAATGGGAATTTAAAATAAATGTAAAGGAAGTAATTAAAAACTCTGATGAATTAAGCGGTTTAGAAAAAATGGCAGCAAGAGCTTTTAGTGGAGTTATTGAAAAAACATTAGATGAGACAAAAATATTATTTGATTTTAAAGAAAATAAAACTATAGCAATAATTGTAAGTAGAAAAGAAGAGACAGAGAGTAGAGTTGTTTTCAATTGGAAAATTGATAAAGATGACAAATTAAGATTAGATGAAATCTATGATCAAAACCAAGTTCGTTTAGGAGACACTGCATATTGGATTTTAGATGAAGCTAAATTGATTCCATACAATAATGAGGGAAATATCAACGAGGGAATATTATTAATTAAAGTAAAATGAAAAAAACATTAAGTATAAATATTGGAAGTAAAGTTTTTAATATTGACAATGATGCTTATGAACTTTTAAAAAAGTATCTAGATTCAATTAAATCTTATTTTGAAAAAATTGAAACCGAAGAGGATATCCTATTGGATATAGAGACTAGAATTTCAGAAAAATTTAGCTCAATAAAAAAGTTTAATGAGTCACTTAATTTAAAAGATGTGAAAAACATAATAAATGAGATGGGCTCAGTTGATGACTTTAAGGAGATATATGAAGAGTATTCTCAAAAAGGTGAAAATGAATTTAATGAGTCAAGCCATAAAGATTATAAAAATGAAAATAGAAAAATATTTAGAAATCTAGATGATAAAGTAATTGCTGGTGTTGCCTCTGGGATTGCAAATTATTTTAATATTGACCCCTTAATATCAAGGCTACTATTTTTAGCTTCTTTGCTTACAGGTTTTGGGCTTATTATCTATATAATATGCTGGATTGGCATACCAGGGAAAAGAGTTAGAATGCTTAATTCAAGTAAAAGGCTTTTTAGGGATGGAGATAATAAAATTTTAGGTGGGGTTGCCTATGGAGTTGCAAATTATTTTAGTATTGATCCCGCAATAATTAGGATAATATTTATTGTTTCTTTATTTCTTGGAGGATTTGGATTTATTACATACATATTATTGTGGATCTCAATACCTGAGGCTAAAACTGTAGAGGACAAGATGAGAGCTAAAGGGTATGAAGTTACATTAGAAAACATAGAAAAATATGTAAAAGGTGCATTTAAAAAAAAAGATGATGAAGAGAATCTTTTAATTAAAATAATTTTATTCCCTTTTAGATTAATTGGACCAATTATATCAGGTATTTTTTCTTTATTAATACCGCTCTTTAGAATAATCATAAGTTTTATTCTATTTGTTATATCAATTGTATTGATAGTACTTCTGGTATTATTTACTTTAGGACTATTTAATTTAATTAATTATGAGAATTTTATATTTGGTAGTATTGATGGATTATATATAAGCGGAGTAGATCTTTCAATAATAATTGGCGAGCTTCCAATATACTTATCTATATCAATATTTTTATTTTTCCTGGTATCATTAATAGTAATGATTATATCAGTTTCAAGAATTCTCTTAAATGCAAAAAATATTAACCCAACAACTTTTATTGGATTCGTTTTTGTAGGGATTATTTTATTTGTATTTAATTCTGTGATTATATCTCAAGTAATAAATGAATGGGAGGAAACAGGACAAATCCAAGAGTGGGTTGATGATGGAGTAATAAAAATTGATAAATGGAAAACATATAGATATTAGTTTTTAGCTACATTTGCGCCTTGAAATGAGAAACATAGCACTCTACATTATCACCCTATTTATTTGCAACTTTAGTATTGCTCAAAAACAATACATACTTTCTAAAACTGATGGATCAAAAATAGTTATGGATGGATTTATCTCAGATGATGAGAAATCTATTTCCTACAAAAAAACAGTTGACTATGAGTGGCAACCCGGATACAATACTCCAGCTAAATTAGAAACAGATGTTTTTATGAGTTACACAGACGAGTATATTTACTTTGGAGTTAAAGCATATACTGATCCAGATGATATTAGAGGTCAAGTAAGACCCAGGGATGAAATGGCAATGGGATTAAATGAAGATATAGTTTTTCTAAGATTTGATCCTTATCTAGATGCAAGGAGTGTTTATTTACTAGCTTCAAATGCATATGGAAGTCAGTCAGACATTAGAGCAAAACAAGCAACAAATGATGAAGATAGATATGATTCTTCATTTAATGCAATTTATGAAACCATCTCAAGTATAAATGAGGATGGATATACTGTTGAGTTTTTAATTCCATTTACTTCTATACCGCATCCTAATGCTAAAGACAAAATATGGGGATTCAATGTTACAAGATATTTTACTCTTGAAGGTAATGGAGTATTTACTATGAGTGACAAATATGACAGAGATAATCCATGTAGGATATGCCAAATAGAGGGTCGATTAATAATGAATGATGTGCCTTTCAAAAGAAATACCGAATTACTTCCATATATATCATCAAATCTCTCTGGCGAAAGAGTTTCAGATGATCAACCTATAGAGTATGGAAAAAGCAAAAATGAATTTGGAATTGGAATTAAATACGATATTAATTCAGCATCTACAGCTGAACTTACAATTAACCCTGATTTCTCACAAATAGAGGCAGATGAAACTCAAATTGATATTAATTCAGCATATGCTCTTCAGTATCCAGAGTTAAGACCATACTTTAGTCGTGGAATGGATTTACTTAATTTTTTAGACGGCGCATTTTATTCTAGAACCATTAATGCTCCATCTATATCATCCAAAATTACTCTTCAAGATAAAAATTCAAGTTCTATAATTCTCTCAGCTGTAGATCAGAAATCACCTTATTTGATTGGTGGTGAAGATAAATCTTATTTTGGTGAAGGAGGTGTTAGCTATGTTAACACATATAGGCATCAGCGAGTAGTAAATCAAAATACAAAATATGGATTCTTTACAACCAATAGATTTTATGAAGGAGGGGGTAGTGGAAATTTAATTGGAATCGATGGACTTTTTACATTTAATAAAATCTGGAAAATTCAATTTGAGCTCATTAAAAATTTTAATGTTGAACCAGTTGCAAACTGGATAGATAGTAGTGATACTTTTAGCAATAAAACTGTAAAACTTGATGGTGAGAAGTTCAATGGCCATGCAAATTACCTCAGACTTATAAGAAAAACTGAGAATTGGGAATCAACTATATTTTACAGGGATATATCAGCAAATTATAGAGCAGATTTAGGATTTGTTCCAAAGAATAATAGAAGGTGGTTAACTATTTCTCAGGGGTTTGAGAAGCTAATAGGAGCCAAATACCTTCAAGATTATAGAATTAAAGTAAAAGGAGATATTACAAACAATATAAATGGAGAAAAAAAGTCAAGAAATTTAGATCTCGATCTAGGAATAACTACAATTGGAGCTACAGCAATTAATTATAACTATGATATTAATTTCTTTAGAAATTATTTAGGTAAAGATTTTAGGAATGTAGGCAAGTCAACATTCTTAATCATAAGTAATCCTACAAAAGAGCTTAGTCTTTTAACAAGAATAGTGTTTGGAAGAGAGATTGCTTTTAATGAAGATGATCCTGAAATCGGAAGAGAAAGTTCAGTCTTTTTTAGCCTAAATTACAAGGTGGGTAATAATTTAAACATTAATCCTTCTTTGCGATTTTCGAAATTGAAGAAAATTAATAAGCCTGGTGTATTCTATGACGGCTACATTGCAAGGTTATCATCTAGATACCAATTCAATAATGATTTAAGCCTCAGAATAATATCTGAATATGATGATTTTAATGATAAATTTTATGTCCAACCTCTACTTGAGTGGAACCCAAATCCTTCTACCATTTTCTATATTGGAGGTAATCAAAATTCATCAAATATTTTTAACGTTGATCCTGAAGAATTTAATCCATTCTTAATAAACAGGTCTCAGTTTTTTATTAAATTTCAATATCTTATTGGAGTGTAATTATGTCTGTGAAAGATTTAGTGATAATTGGAAATACTGAGTGGTGCTCTTTTGAGACATTAAACTTACCTGCTATAAAGGCAAGGGTTGATTCTGGGGCAAAAACTTCTTCTATTCAAGCAAACAATATAAAAAAAATAACACGAGGTGGGGAACAATTTGTTCAGTTTGAAGTCAATCCAATTCAAGAAAACAGAAGTGTTTCAATTGAGTGTAGAGCCAAGATTCATGATACTAGAGTTATAAGAACTTCATCAGGAATAGCTCAAAAAAGATATGTTATTAAGGTTCCTATTAAGCTTGGAAGTCAAGTTTTCGATGTTGAATTATCTCTTGCAAATAGAGAGGCTATGGAACATAGAATGTTGCTTGGTAGGGAAGCTATGGTTGATAGATTTATTGTTAATCCATCTTTAGAAAATGTTTTAGGTAATATTTCTGATAAACAAATACTTGATTATTATGGCAATCTTATGCATGAAAAATCAGGTTTAACAATTGGTCTACTTGCTACAAATAAGGATCTATATAGTAACAAGAGAATCATGGAGGCGGGAAGACAGAGAGGTCATGATATGAAGTTTTATAATATGCAGCAATGTTATATTGGCCTTTATGACGGTAAGCCCGAGGTTAGGTATAGAGGCGGTAGTGTGGTTTCAGTTGATGCAGTAATCCCAAGAATAAGACCAAGTATGACATTCTATGGATGTGCTCTTTTAAGACAGTTTGAGTCAATAGGAACATATTGTTTAAATTCTGCAGATTCTATTTCTCAATCAAGAGATAAACTTTTTTCATCTCAATTATTTTCAAAGAATAAGATTCCAATTCCTATCACAGGTTTTGCAAAATCTCCTCTAGAAACAAAAGATTTGATCAATCTAGTTGGCGGAGCTCCATTAATTATTAAACTACTTCAGAGCACCCAAGGTAAAGGAGTAGTAATGGCAGAAACTAATAAAGCTGCCGAAAGTGCAATTACTGCATTTAAAAGTCTTAAAACTAATATTCTTGTTCAAGAGTTTATTAAAGAAGCTGAAGGTAAGGATTTAAGATGTTTTGTAGTAAATGGAAAAGTAGTGGCCTCTATTCAAAGAGAAGCTGTTGTTGGAGAATTTAGAGCCAACATCCATATGGGTGGAAGTTCAAAAAAGGTAAAAATCACTCCTGAAGAAAAAAGGATTGCAATTAGAGCTGCAAGATCTTTAAATCTTTCAATTGCTGGTGTTGATATTATTCGATCAAACAAAGGACCACTTGTTCTCGAGGTTAATTCATCCCCTGGGTTAGAAGGAATTGAAAACACTTCTGGAAAGGATGTAGCTAATCAATTAATCCTTGCAGTAGAAAAAAAGTTAAAGTACACAGCAAAGTGATTTTTTGATTCACTATATTTAAGTATGAAAAATAAAATTTTACTATTAGCACTTGTTTTTACTTTCTCATCCTGTGGTATTTTTCAAAAAACTCAAACTGTAAGTCAAAATACTGAAACATCAATAAGTGAGCCTGAAGACTTACTACAAAAGTTTGTTGGCAATTATGAATTTGAAGTTTTTGGTCTTCCAGATGGAAATGAAGGAAAATTTAGTATGAAAATATCTAAAGAGGAGGGTAGCCTTAAAACAATTTTTACAACTGAAGAAGCAAGCCAAAGTATTGATATTCTTGGAACTGAAGTTGAAGAAGGGATTCTTTACATAGATATTTTTGTTAAAGAATACGGAATTAATACTGCTTTTGAAATTTATGTTGAAGGTAGTCAAGTTACTGGATACCTTGCTGATATGTTTGAACTAGAGGGTAGTAAGTCTAATTAAATTTACTGAGAGATTTCGTACTCAAACTCCCACAGGGGGTTATCTAATTTATTTATAATGTAATTCAATGTAAGCTCTTCACCAGATAAAATATTCTTATCTGTAATAATTCTTATGTGTTTTATTTTCCCAAGTGATTCATGAGACTCTGATACAATTGCTTTACAATTAGGCATTTCATGATGATTAATAAATGCTCCTAAAGGAAGTCTAATGTAATTATCAGGAAATCTATTATCATATACATGTGAAATCCCAAGATCAGTTTCTGAGGGCAAGTCTTTAGTAGCAAATACTCCTAGGCCTTCAATTTTACTTTCTCTGATTGTAATTGAATCTGGAAGAGGTCTCCACTCTTTTTTCTTATTCATAGTTTCAATTTAAAAATAAAAAATTAATTGAACTGAAATAATTTAAATCTTAATTACATTCAATTTCATACTCTTGCCAAGATTTGTCTGGAGTAGAGTTTGGGAA
>Ga0255766_10001078_pt1 | contig 25172 bp, 11 predicted proteins | sample 071ome_23_FD_179966 | JGI IMG/M metagenome (GOLD analysis project Ga0255766, IMG submission 179966) | Coastal salt marsh microbial communities from the Groves Creek Marsh, Skidaway Island, Georgia - 071403BT metaG (version 2) | ecosystem: Environmental > Aquatic > Marine > Intertidal zone >... | reverse complement strand
CAATTCCCATTAAATGAGCTCCCATGTGATAATCTTCCTCTCTTTCTTCTTCGTAAGGATTAACTGATCCACCACATCCGCAACCTTCAAATATACCAATCTTTTGCATGCTACAAACATCACATTTGCAATCATAATTATGATGTTTTGCAGAACAAACTTCACATTCATCATGATGATCATGATCATAGTCTGATTTACCTCTAATTGATTGTAAATAATATGGATCGCCTAACTCTGGTGAAGGCATTAATGCATCTTCATCCATCATATGTTTCATTTCTAATTTAATTAATTTTTTAAGTTGTTGACTTGTTAAAGTTTTAGGCATTTCTTCTCCTTAGAATATTGAACCGCTGCATATCGTGCCGATTAAATGTTGCAGTCGACTTTCTCTTGAATAAATAGGAGCTTCTTCACATTTTTGCCTAACAATTTCCTTTTCCATGCTGCCTATATCATTATCTGAATCATGCTGAAATATTCTTACCTGTATATCATAACTTGCTAATTCTTTTGCAATTTTATAAACTTTATCTTTCATATCTGGGTCAAGAGCTAAAAGTACCGGTGTCTTATTAGCAACAATTTTACGAAATAGTGCATGATTTGTATTCAAACCACTACCTAGTAAACATGTTGTATTGCCTGGACATTTTATCATATCAAAGACACCCTCAACAATTATAATTTCTTTACTCCAATCTAATCTAATTTCATCAAAAATTATATCTGTTTTTTTAGCTTTAGAATTTTTATATCGTATATAAGCGTCATCATCTATTGATCTAGAAACATAAAAAGTCAATTTTTGTTCTTCATCAAATGAAGGAAAAACAACGCGTCGACTTAAACTATTATTTTTAAAATATCCTATTTTGTGATGCCAAAGTTGCTCTCTATTAACACCTCGTCTTTTAAGATACTTAAGACAGTCTCTAACATCCGGATCTAGATTTGTTGATTTAACAGTTGCAAATAAACTAAACTTAGCTGGAAATTCTACAGTTTCTTCTGACTCAGACTCTTCTTCAGCATCGTCTTTTCTTTTTGAATCATATTCATTTCTAAAAACATTTGCAACATCAACTGATATATGTTCTTTGATTATTTTATAAGGTGTACGTCCTTTTAAACCACATACCCAACAATGACACATCCATGTATCTAAACATATACTAAGCTTTTTCTTATTAGTACCAACACCACAACTCGGACATTGTACACTAATATTTTTTCCTGATTTAGCAACTCTGTATTCTTTGTCAAAGCAGCTAGCGATAAATTCAATTTTTTGTGTATAAGTTTTTTCCATATACACAATAATACAAAGTAAAATTTATTTTTTCAATAAAAAATGGCTTTTACCAATTACATAAGCATCAGCCATATCAAAGCATTGTTCTAACAAACGTTCTTTACCTTTGTTAGGTCCGGATTTTAAGATTTTTTTAGGCCACACAACACTTTGTTCTTGCTCTGCAACCCATTCCAAAACTTGATCTTTTGTCTTCTTTTTAGACTTTTTATCAATTTTTAACCCAACAGTCTTTCGTGCTGTGTTAACATTAATTGACTCTACATCCGCATTTAAGTCTGAGTGACATATCCATCTTACAACGCCATTAAACTGTGCTAAAGTCATCAAAGTTTTTGCCGAAGACAATCCTGGACGAAATGCTTGCAAATTTTCTTCTACAACAACTTTTTCATAAGGATAATCAATCATTATTTTAAGAAGCTCAGATTTAACTCTGCCAGCTTTTTCATACATTCCTGTGTATTTACTTAAGTCGATAAAACCTATGTCTCTAAATCCATTCTCGTCAAACACACACCAACCTGTGCAAGACGTAGAAATATCTAGTGCTAATACCATTTAATAATCCTGTTTTAATCTAAACATATAGCTATCCGATTTTCTTTTCTTAATCGGTTGTGCCATCTTAGCCTTCATTATAACGTTTAAATTATTATCGTGAATATTAACACCTGTAATATACACAAAAGGATTATTTTTATCTGCTTCCTCTGCAGACCCTGTTATGTACTCGTAAGTTGGATTCGAAGAGCTCATAAAAAGCTGTTGCGGACAAGGAACATGAATTGTTGTTACGTGATTTGTGTGCTCTCCTTTAAAATCAATCTGATACTTGTTTTTTCCAAAATAAGGCATATGAGGAGATTTAATTAAAACAACACCTTCATCATAGAATATGTTACCAACAGAAGCCCATTCAGCGTGATCACCATCACTGTCAGCTCTATACAATGAACCCTTTCCATCGTCTTTGATTGTATAGCTTATTTTATCATTTGTGCCAAACAAACTATCATCTTTAATTACAAAGCTACCCGGATGTATACGTTCGCCATAATATATGTTTGATATTATAAACATCGATATATCATTTGACGTATCATCTTTTGTTACATAATAAATAGGAAAAGATCGTCCATCATCTGTGCTGTCTAAGTACCCTAAAGCTCCTGTTAGAATATTACGCAAACTTATTGTTTCATAAGACTCGTTACCTAAGTCATTTTTGTTACGATATCCTGTTTTATCTGTTTCATAATAATTTGGAGTAAAATATCCATTGTCACAAGGAGTAATTAAGGCGTTTCTCTTTATTATAGAATCTTGATTTGCTAGTGTATCTCTTACTGATATTAAGGCAGCACTAGTATCTGTTACATGTGCAATTAAACTTGCTGACATGTTGAAATGTATTGGTCTAGTATAACCATAATTGTTGTTTGCCGGACGTTCAAATAATCTAGATCTAGAAAAATTACTAGTAAAATTGTGAAGATTAACGTATTTTCCTCCTATACCATGTGACATAAAAGGATTTGTAACTCCGTTGTATAGATATTCATAACCATCACTTTTAGAATAATTTCCGCCATATAATGCAGGATTAAATAAAATAAGCCCAGTTGTCGAATCTTCTAATTGTGAATTATGAATATTTGAATCATACCAACCTGGAATATATAGATTTAAATTGTGTACTCGATGATTAAAATTTGCATTATCAAAACTTGTATAACGATATTTTTCTTCAGTTGTATCACTCAAATAAGAACCATGAACTCTAAGCTCGTGAAGTTCTGCTTGCAAATGATTAACATGCTGTGTATTAACAAAAGTAGGGACTGCATGTGCTGTAGCACCTCCTATAGATCTAGCAAAATCTATCTTGGACTTATTAGTATCAAAATAGTTTTTAATTGTTGAAGCTTCCCCATCATGATAATTTCCTACAAAAGCATAGGGAACTCCGGACGTAACTTCATTGCCAAAAGCATTATTTTCTGATATACTTGCTGATGGAACTGTGTATGTATATTTTTTATCGTTAATTCTTAACGTTAATTGCTGACTATTTTTAGTATATCCCCATTTTGCAGACACATAATTCCATGTATTTCTCTTAATTGAGTTGTCATCTGTTAAATATATTAAGTCGTGCGGGTATCTTCCATCATCTATTCTATTGGATGAACCAGTAACTAAAAAAGTGGAAGGATTAATTCCTGCGCTATGTTTTAATTGTACCATTAAACGATATCGATCAGCGTAACCTTCTTCATCTCTATGAGAACCAGTTACAATTGATAGTGCTAGTGAAGAAGAAATATGAAGAATTGTTCCTGTGTTCATGTCTCCATTTGCTTCGCTATTTTTATACTTAGGATTAACCCAACAAGAAACAAAAAATTCTGCCACATTTGAATTTAAAGTTCCATTTGTATTATAGTTTGCAAGATAACTTGGATATCCAGAATTATATACTAAAACTTCTCTTCCTGTGTGATCGCTATTGGAATCATAAAAGAAATTTAAGCAATTATAATTAGTATAAGAAAAATCACAATTATTGTAATTAGTTTTGTAATGTGGGATTAAGTGGTCAATAACCGTCTTTTTAAAGTCTGCTTTTTTAAACAAAGCTTTAGATCCGTTTAAATCTAAGTTTCCATCATTAATGTCAGCATGCAATTCAAAAATACTAAAAGGATCAATGTCGGGTGTTTGGTCAAAAACATAATCGTGTACAGATTTATTCCCTGCATATAGTGCATCTGTATTATTAACAGAATTAATTTGTTTTGCTAATCCTGTAGACTTAGATATTGTAGTGCCTTCCACATAAGTAGCTATAAATTGTGGAAAAGATCTTAATCCTCCTAGAATACTTAGAGATTTAAATCTGGAGTCATAATCATAGAAAACACCGGTGACATAAGAACGCATCGTATTTTCAGGAGCTACATTGAGTAAGTCTGTATAATCCTGAAATAACTGGGGTTGTATATTTGTAGGTGTTACACCTTTTCCGTCAAATGGATTAGGATTACCAGGAACTTCAGAATTAGGTAGCAGTAAGTAACCTGTATACGCATTATCATTTGTTCTATTTGTTACGTTTGTTATAGAACTATCTGAATAATTAGCTACTGCAGAATCTTGTGTTACTTCTTTAAAGCCTAATTCTCTTTTTGATAATTTAAGAGCATTTGAAACACCATCAATAGAACTACTAGTGTAAGTTACATTTTTGCGTAATATTATTGATGATGTTTCGAAGAGGCTTTTATTAAGTTTTATAAATGACATCTAATGCTCCATTAGAAGTCAAGTCGTACTCTGAATGTAATATCTTTCTCTTCATTTTTTTCTACAGGACGACTCAATTTTGCAACTGCTAAGAGAGAGTCAGCTTCATTGTACAACCCGACTGTGGTTACCATTGTGAAAGGAAGTTGTTGATTTTCTTGTCCTGTATCAATTACTCTTAACTTTCCTGAGTCATTTGTATAAGTTGGGTTTGATGAGAAATTAAATTCATCAGCTTCAGCTCTACAGAATATCAATGTTGAATTAATTGCAGTTTCATTTTGAAAAGCCATAGCAACTGTGCTTCCGTCTCCAAATCTTGTTGATGCTAAGTGATCTACAATAGAATCAATAGAACCTGATACTAAAAAGTCCGGGATGTATTTAGCATTTTGCTCTTCATCAACCGTACCAATTCCTACTTCACCTGATGCATAGTCTCTAGAAGTTCCGCTTCTCATACCCGGTATAACACCTGAAACGTGTTGTGATCCGGATATTATTTTTGCTAAGTCTAAAACTACAATACCTTGTTGATAGAAAATATTACCAACTGTTCTATTAGTATTAGATGCATCAACAATATTACCTACATCCCCACCAACTTGTGATCTTTCAACATTTGTTGATGATCCTACGTCAGTAAAGATGACTGATCCGCTTGTAGAAGTAACTTCAAGTGTTGGTCTTATCGGTTGTCCACTTTGCTCGTGATTTGACATGACGCCTGTTTGGAAAAATTTCATCGCAAATGTTTCACGTTTAATTCCATCACGATGAAAAAGCCTCTTAAATGATAAGAACATTGCTTCATCAATTTGATTTGCTGTCGTGCTTGATCCAAAAGGAGCTGCAAATCTTGAATCAGCGTCACCTAAAAGGAATTGTGCATATTGTCTATAAACATTAATTTTTTCTCTCATCATCACTGATTTTGATGTAAAGAGTATTTTACCGTTAGCATCTTCACCCGTTGTCGCAACTGAAACCGTATCAGACCCAGAGAATAATCCTACTGTCATATCAAACATTGCATTTGATGTTTGTAATGAAAAATCTTGATCAAAAACAGTTTGGAATAACGAAGAAGTGATTCCTGGACCTACGCCACCTGTTACAAAAACTTGGTAACTTTTTCTTGTACTTGACGAAGCTGATGACGAAACGTCTTGTGAAACAACGTTAACTAATTGATTTAGAAATGTTGTCGTTGTTTTTATGTCGTTCGCAGTTAAATCTTTATATGAACTCATTTATCCCTCTTTAAATTCCTCTAGAGCTAATCGCTGTGTTAAATATTTGTACCTCTATGGTTTTTGATATACCACTATTTCTATGTCTCAATGTAACAAAAGTTCTTATAAAAGATTCAGACTTGACTTTATAGAAACTAAATGTTGAAGAACTGGTCAAACTTCTTTTTATTGCTAATGTTGGATTAATAGCAACCCTACTATTTGAAGTTGTTGATGGAGGTATTTCATATGAAGCTGTTCCATCTGGATATGTAAATTCAGCAACTTCACCACTAAGCAATAAAAGATTACTATCTAATAATATTTCAAAATTTCCTGATTGAAAATCTTCAGGGATTGATGTCTCATCTTCCATAGTTAATCTAAAATTAAAATCTTTAAGTGTTTGATTAATTGTACTTAGTTTTAAAACGTTATTATTAATTAAATTACTATCTCCAAAGAAGCTAGGTACAGGATAATAAAGTGCACCACCAAAAGTTGCAGGTGATAAACTCAAACATCTGTGTTTCAAAGCCTGAGCTCCATTTGTTAAACCTTCAAAAATAGGAGTATTCTTCTCTATTTTTTCTTTACCAACGGTTCTTCCATATTGTTCAATAACTGTATAGTCGACTTCGTCATCGCCTAAAGCAAATTTAACAATACTAAAACTTCCATCATTATTTGCTAGAAATTCTCTTCCTTTTCTAGTCAAAACAGCATCAACGATAATGTTGTTTGTACTGTGATCTAAAAATCCCATGTTATGTCTCCGAATTATTTATATAGTAATTATAATGGTAAGAAAAAAAATGTTTATTTTATTCATTTTTCGTCAAAGAAAAACTTAAATTGTTAGGTTCAAGATAAGGAACACCTAACGAATCATTAGACGTCGACACATCTTTAATGGTTATATTTAACATTTTACTCTTTTGTAAGTCTGTGTTAACGAAATTAAATTTATAAGTTGGATTATCAGTTTCAGTAGTTGAAATAAACTTTTTAGGTGCCTGACTCCCTTTAAAAGTTTTGTACACGTCAGGCGTAAAGTAAACTGTCATTCTATTCTTTCCTGATATTTTCATTGCGTCCTGTACAGTATCGACATTTAAAAATAAATTAGGGTAAGGTCTAGGAGTTCCTGAAGTTACTACTAGCTGTGTATCAACTTTTCTGTTTTTATTATTGTATTTTACTCTAAATTGCGCACTTAAATTTGATATTAAACCATGCGCATCAGCACAGCCCACAGCATATATTGCCTCGCTTTTTTTATTAAATTCATAATCAATACAGTTTGTCAAAGCATATGTTTCACCGTTTTTAGACAAACGTATATATTCTTTTCTACTTGGGTATTCACGCTGTCTTACCTTACCTATTGTGTCATCAAAATCATAGTATTTTATTAATTGAAAGGGCTCATTAATTGAATTTCTTCTAAACACCTGAAAATATTTTATATCTCCTTGCGGATTTGGTGGAAATTCCCATGATATTAACAATCCTTTATTTTTATGATCATATTTGAATTTTACTGATTGAGGCGGTTTGGGAGACTGATTTTCAAAGCAAGATTTGATAACTGTTTTTCCTTGTGAAGCAATGACAAAAGAAGCTCTTAAAAATTGTCCTGAATCTGATATGCAATCATACTCTACCAAAAATAAGTTTCTTACTTTATAAATATATGTCCCACCATATGCAACATCAACATCAATAAATTCTGTAAAATTCAATCCTTTAATTACAGGATCTAAAAAAGTTACTTGATCTCTAATGACTTCAACACGTTCAATTAGATATCCAATATGAACGACACCAGCAATTATGCCTTCTTCATCTTCTCCATTTCTAGCCTGAACTAAATCATCTAAAACTTCATAGTCGTAAAGATATGTTGAACCTATTTGTGTTTCAAAGTCACTTCCTTGCATGGTTTCAGCTTGTATAGAGGTTATAACTGAATCGTACACATCTTTTGTAATTCCTTTATAAGATCTTAACTCATCTTCATATAAAGACGTCCTAGAATCTAAACTAGCTTTAATGATTTTATCAAAACATAAATTACTAAAAGCCAACGAATGACTTAAAGCTCTGATTTGATTCATTAATTCTTCTTTGTCTGAAAGTTTATTTACATTTTTTTGACTAAGTAATTTTAAAACTTCTGAAAATAAGTCTTTGTCTGATAGCTGATCATTTTCTTTTAACTCTTCTATCATTTCTCTAACTTTTTTTGTACGACTTCTTTTTCTAGGGTCAACATTCCTTATATCATTATCAATTTTAGAAAAATTTTCAACAAATTTTAAATATTTTTTATCCAAACCTGTGTCTATTAACTCTGTCCCAGAATAATAGTAACTGTACAAACCCCCTTCAACAAGAATCTGATCTGGATTAATATCATTAATAATATCAGATATTTTACCTTTGAAACTAGGTCTATCGATAGTTCCACCTGACGTCAATGCAAATTTATTAATATCTACTAAATCAGCAGAAAACTCATCTGAAACATTGCCTGAATAATTCATCTTGATATATCTAGGTGGAGCTATATATCTAGATTTAAGATTAAATTTTGCTATGGCATCATTTGTGCTCAATATTTTTTCGTCTTGTTGCGCTAATGAAGGATTATTTCTACTTAGTCTTTCACTTTTTTCAAATCGATTGTAAACAAATTCAACGCTATTAGGATCTAAACTAACTTCAGGAAGATCGACAATTGTTAATGCTCTTGTTGGCGATGATTCATCACTTACAGCATAAGTTATATTTCTTTCACTAACATTTGTTGCATTTAATGTTATAGCAACAGATATATCTCGTTGTTGAAGAAATTGATATGTCTGTAGTGTTTTAAGCTCTTCTGCAGTTAGCTCTTTCATTTCATCTGACGTATATCCTTCGTCATACAATTCTTCTGTAGGCATAATTTTCTCTCTATTTAAATAAATTCATTCCGGCGATTGTTTGTGTTATTGTTGATGAATTATTTAAGACACTTTGCATTGCAGGTGTACTTAAATCTATAGGTGAAGATACTTCGCCAGGAATCAATACTTTAGTTGTAAGTTGAATTGTACAATAAAATTGATCTAAAAAGACAAATTGATTATCTCCAGGTGTGCTTAATTCATTCATGTTCAAATATAAAGAAAATACTCTATCAAAAGTTTTAGGTAAAATTGACCTATTTAGATATTTCCTAGGTGCAAAAAATATAGATCTTTGCGCTTCTGACTCAATTCTATTTCTTTCTTGTGCATAACTTAAATCATTCGTTTTTATCAAACGTTTAATAGGCTGTTCAAAAGCAGTAATGTAATTTTTTTCATTAAACCCGGTATCATAACCTCGTGATAGAGTTTTTTCTAATGCATTATTAAAATGGTATATGTCTTCATCGTAGTCTATCCCTAAAATTGCCTTGCAATACATTTTTAAATAATAATCATTTAAATGATTCATAATTAAATCATTTTTTTCTGTATTAGTCATATTTTCATTTGAATCTTCTGATGACATATTAAATATTTGTCCTGCAGACATACGATGTATATTCATCGTGTTGTCAACATGATAAAATCTGTGTGACTTAATAAAATCTCTTAATTTAACATTTGATTTAGCTAAGTTTGAATGTATATCTCTTACTTTCGGATGATCAATATTTTCAATAATAAATTTACTGGTGTCAAAAAAGAAACTTTTGACTGAAACTTCTTCACCTGACATCATGTTTTTTCTAAACAAATTAATTTTAATAATAGAATTTCTATTCAAAGACTTTCTTAACTCTCCTTTTTCCGCCCCAGTTAATATTATTCCTGATGTATCTTGAATATTTGCGATTTGATCTTCTCTAATTGTACTTAACATATTATTAGTAATACCAACATGTAGTATGTATTTTTTTGCTGTTAAGTTAAGTTCTTCTTGAGTTGATGACGTAAATTTATTTCTAGGGATTTGACCTGGTGAGTATTCTTGATTATAAGAGAAAAATTTACGCATACAAGCTATTTGATTATCAGTTATATCTTTACCGCCTGGTAGATAAAAATTATTTTTTGATGGATACATTATTTTTAGTAAACTAACAGCATTTAATTTAAACTGATCAATATTGTAATAATCAAAGAATTTGTGATTTTGTAAGTCATCTGTTAAAGAGTTCAGATATGAAGATGCTGTCAAAGTTTGATTATCATCAGATTGTGATACTCTGTTTTGATCTCTTACTTTTTTAAAGTAACCTTCTATTTTATTAAAAGCTGAGAGTGCAATGACCATGCCTTTGTCATGAAATTCTACATGTCCTAAAGCAAAATCTCTAATTTTTTTAACGTTATCAAACACTAATTTATAAACCGGTTTAGATTCGTCATTATACTTTGCCGGTTCCGGATCTAATCCTTTTAGTGCGTCATACATTGCTTTAAATTGATCAATATTGTAATGTATTGATATTACTCTCTTTTTTTGATGTTTTTCTTTATCTTTTTCCTCGCCCAGTCCTGTTGTTTTAAAGCAAAAAGATAGAGATGTTGCAAATAGTCTTACTGTTAAGAAATGAAGCAAATAAGCTCGAGCAAGTGATGTTGATCCGTATGCAATATCTGAAGTTTTATTTAAAAAATCATCTATATTTAAAAAATTGGACAATTCAGAAAATTTATTAATAAATTCTTCATCATAAGAAAATGAATGTCTTAATAATTGATTGTTCGTTGCATCACTAATACTAAACATTCTTTTAAAAGGCTGATTAATTTTTGTTACTGTCCAGCTTCCTCCCACATTATATTCTGTATCAGATTTTGAAGGTACACTTAAATCTATTGTTTTTGGTGTGCCCATTTTTTGAGTTTTATCTTCCGATGATGCATCCCATATATATTCTAAGTTTCCTTCATCACCATCATATGTGCGTTTTTTATCTTTCTTTAAATCTTTATACACAGCATCTAAAAATACTTGATTTAAATTTGACTGTTCACCTGCATCATCATCTTGATTTCCTCCCCCAACTGTGAGCTGTGTTCCAGGTATTAATTTATCATAATATCTTGTGAAAAGATAATCAAAAACAGATCTTCGTACATAATCGTAATAATCTGTCGAAGCTTCTGTACTAGTATTTATTTCTCCTCCATAAAAAGCTTGCTTATTGTGCACTTTAATCAATGCTGCTTCTCTAAAGTCATTTCCATTATTTGATTTAGAAATAAAAGACTCATTATTTATAAATGTATCTACTAATTCATCAGCAACAACCATAGAATCCAGCAAGTTGTCTGCATACATGTTAAAGAATTGACGTGCGTCTCCTAACTTTATATTATGATGCAAAACTAAAGATGCTATAAACGTTTTCTTATTAATTTTTTTTGATACACCAGCATAAGTTAATGCTATTGCTTCCATTAGTCTAGTATCTGAAGTAGTATTTAAAAATCTTAAATCTTGAATCATTTCAGCAAGATTATCAAAGAAATTAGTAAAATAATCTTCGGGTATATGAGAGTATTCAGACAGATTTTTAACTGCATAATTATCTTTAAATTGTTTAGTCATGTTTGTAACAGAAGACTGGACATGTGAATACACGTCATTAATTTTATCTCCTGAAAAATCATCCAATGAAAATGCAAATTCTCTCAGAGATTGAATGTTGTCATCTCCTATTGCACTAGTTTCATCTTTATGAATAATTCCATTGTTATCTGCAATTAAAATTGTTTTATCATCATGATTTTGATATACTAATTTAGAAAAATCTGTTGTATTTATTATTGATTCTGTTATGTTTGGATCTGTTGAAAAATTTATGTCTATTGATTTGTCGAAATATTTCATTACATCTTTACTAGTATTGATATTTGTGCTTTTATTGTTATAAATTTCTGATGAACTAATACCATCTGGGTGTAAATGATTTTCGATCAAATTAATTTGACTATCTTTGTCATTGTCTGTATCATTGGTATTTTTCCCAAAGCTTATAGTATTTTTAATATCATAGACTAAAGGAATAAGTGCTCTCGTAATTTGTGTATAACTATTTATATCTAATTCCTTATCAAATAGGTAAGGAGAAAGAATAGATATCGCTGACGTTGGATCAGTTTGTGATTCTTCTAAACTGCTATTTGTAGTATAAGAGTTATTATTGTAAGCATGCTTTAAAAAACTTTCATACTTCATCTTTCTGCTATGATCTAAAAAAGATTTGATCGATTCAACAACTAGCCCGTTTGCCTCGTCTAAATTGTCATTATTATAAATTTTATATTCTTTACTAGTAATCATCCCTGATCCAATTGCGTGTATTGCTTTAACTAGCCTGGCAATATTCGCACTTGTAGGAAGATCTTGGACAAATATATTTGACAGAAAATTATTAAAATCATTAATTGACAACCCTAGGTCGTTAAACACTCTTTTGAGATCTGAATCAACTATGTCACTATTAACAACAACGTCATCGTAAAATGAATTTAAGAAAGAACCTCTACCTTCTATTTTTTTTTGCAAAAGACTCATAATTGATTTTGCAAAATTTATTAAGATGTAGTATCTTAATACAGCTAACACATACGGATTATTAGAGTTACCTTTTATAAATACAGCAATGTTTGTTCCTTTAGACTTTCCATTGTTTTTTAAAGATTGCACAATCTCTTCAATAGAAAATGTATCGTCTAAAAAATTATAAGAAATATCTCTCATAAACTTAGTTTCTTGATCTAAATTATTTAAATCATTAATAAACGTCCGTACGTTTGTGTAAGGACTATTTTTATATCTGTTATTAGTAAAGCTTTTATTAAATATATTAAATAGTTGCCGTGTATTTTTACCGCATATTCTTTTTACGTGAGTCTGAATTTCTAAAAGTTTGTTAGCGGGTGTTTCTTTCAAGTCTAAACTTTCAATAATTTTACTTAAGTCACTAGTTGATATTGATCTAGGATCATTTGCCTCTATAAAAGAAAAAAGAGGCTTAAATTCAGTCATTCCAATAACTTGTGGAAATTCTTCGCTAAACCCTTCAGCGTTTAGCTTTTCTTTAAGTCTATAGTATGTAGTATTTGATGGATTATCAGAAGTGCTATCATATGTATCATTAGAATTTGGTATTGTGTCATAAATAGTTGGTGCTACTTCTTCTAAGTATGTTTCTAATGTTATTCCTAGCTGCTCATGTATTACATCTTTATCTATAGGCAAGTCTAATTCTTCTTCAGATTCTTCTTCTTGTTCTTTTTCCTCTTGCTCTTCTTTGTAATCTGCTATTGCTCCGGGATCAGGAATATTGGCTGGATTTCGTGCACTTTCTCCGCCTCCTTTGTTTAGAGGGTCGTAGATTTCAACTTCATTGTAAAATTCTTCTGTTTCCCCTACAGTGTCAAAAGGATCTTGTTCAACTTCTGGGTTTAAATCTTTTACTTCTTGAGAAACATATGTTGAAGATGTAGGAGGTGGTTCATAAGCAGGATCCGGACTAGTTTCTAATGCAACTTCTGTATTACTAATAACTGCAGTATTTGTTTCTTCTTCTTCAGCATTGATTCCTGACACTGTTAATTTTCCAGGTTGGAAACTAACATTGCTGTCAAGGGTCGTTAAATTAAATCCGCCCATTTTATATTATCCTATTTTTTATTTTTAATTAAGAATTCATCATCAAATTTATTAACTAATATTGCTTCGCCTATTTTATGACGTTGCGTATCAATTTCACCTGACTCATAAACAGCTTGTGCATAATATTCAATTCTTCCTAAATAATCAGAATTTGTATAATCTAAAAAATTATATATTTCATTTTCTTTATCACAATGTGCTGATCCTACAGGATAATACTCGTCATCTTTTTTTGCACTAATTATAATAAAGTCTATATCCTGCAATGATCCTGCAACTTTAAACGTTAAAATAACATTGTGATAAGGCGACACATATGTATCAACAAATACAGCTGAAAATTCTCTTCTAACATTGGTATTGAAAGGAATATTGATAATATCTCCTGTATAATCTAAATCAATAAAATCTGATTTAATTGTGGACTTAGCTAAAGATTTTGCGCGATCTGCTGGTTCAATCGATCCTCTTTTTAAACGTCGCTTACTAAAGAATTTAGATCGATCTTTTTGACTAGTAGCATTTTGTCTGCTACTTCTTTTAATATCTGCTAATGCTGATCTTCTTATTGAAGAAAACTTATTAACGACTTCTGATGCATTTGCTAAACTATTAGCATTAGACAAAACTTTAGATATTTTATCTATTGTGTCTTTTGTTGATATTTCGTAAGGTTCAATTTTTATTGCATATTCGCAATTCTTTTTAACTGAGGATCCTTCTAAATTAAGATTACCAGTTATTATAGGTTCTCCTTCTTTAATGTCCCCTAAATGAAAACGTCCACCATCTGTCTTATTAATTAAAGTAATTGATGCGCCACCTTGTACGTTTGATGCTTGCTTAATCTTTTTTAGATCTTCGGTAAATGTTTCGCCTTTTGCTGATAGCTTGTCAATTAAATCGTCAGCTATTGTTTTTCTTTTTTCTAATTTAAGAACAGGAACACTTTTAATTTTTTGTTGATCACTTAAGGCTTTAAGAGAATCTACGTTTGTAAATACGTTTTGTAAGCTGTTTATATTTACTGTTAAATCATTATTTTCTATTTGATCTGACACACCCAATTTTGGCTTAAATATGTCTGTTTTTTCCTCAAATTTTTCTCTAATACAATTAGTACTTACATGTTTTGTACCTCTTTTTAAAAGAATTTCAGCACGATATTCATAAGTGGTACCGTCAACAACGCCTCTATCAACAAAAGAAACCATTCTATCTAAACTAGGCTTTTTAATTTGGACTCTATTATCATCATTAGGATCTCTGACATATTCCATTTTTTGCATCTTATTAGGACTATTAACATTACTAACAGATTTTCTTAAAAGTTTTACACTATCTGTGTCAGGAGGTAGATGTCTAATTTCAACTTCAATTGACTCATTAGATTCTACATTTGTAACTGCTGCTTCTAGAACGACATATCTAGAACTATTTGCCGGGTGTGCCATTAACGAAACATCATTTGAAAAATTTGCGTATTCTATGCTGTCTTCTTTTCCAAATATTTCATATGTCATTCGATACAAACAATCTAAGTTGTGATACTGATCGATTTTTTCTCTATTTGACGACTTTGCTTTGACAGTTCCTTCTAATATTAGCGAATAATTTAAAGATTGAATACTTTTTGATGGTTCTAGGACTTTTCTATAAATTTTGTATCTTATATCATTAGATGACTTATTAAAAACTTCAACACGCGCAAAATTTGCGTGTCTATTTTTCGTCACACTTAAGCTCGGCATAAAATCTGGTATTGATGTTTGCTTGTCAATAATGTCTAATGCATTTAGTGTAAAGATTTTATCCATAAGGACTAAACCTTTTCTATTAATACACTTAAAAACAAGATTTACTTTTTCACCAAAGAGATGATCATCTTCTAAAACATAATTCATATAAATCAGTGTTTTTCTATTAATTTCTTTTTGTGAATAAACAAATGGTTTTTGATTATTTTTGACTTTTTTATTTTTTCTTCCTGTAATATCAAAGCTTCCTGTGCCTTTAATTCCTGTTCTTATAGAACGATTACCGCTACCTACAGCTCGATTAACTAGATCAAGCCCAGGTGGTTTTGTGTTATCTTTTAAAGATTTAGAAACGTTAATTTTATCTAAAGTTGTTCTTTTCTTACCAGAGCTTTTAACACCTAATTTTGGTTTTGTACCTCGATCAACATTTTTTACAGAACGATGTGTTGGTACGCCTTCAAAAAGAACAGCGGGATCTTGTTTTTTAAGATATTGATTATTTAATAAAACTTCTGTGGACTGATTTTTTATGTTATTGTTTTTAATATCCGGATTATTATTAATATTATTTTGACCGGTATTTGTTATATTACCGCCTATGTCGATATTTGAAATATAAATAGGGGACGACATGTCAATACCAGGATTGTTAGGCTTACCTAGTTTATAAGACTTTTTATAACCAAATATTTCATCATCTGATTTATCTTTACGAACAATATTTTTTACTTTTTTATTAGATATTTTTTTTGTATAGTCGATTTTTTTCTTTTTAATCGTTTTAGCTTTATTCAATAAAACAATATCACGTTGCACTTTTTGAGCTTCATGAACATTATTTAATATTATATCTTTTTTAATTTTTTGCTTAACTTTGTCATTAGATCCATATTTTCCTTGAAATTTTCTGTCAGAATTAGATCTTAAACTATTTTCTCCTAAATTTTTATCTCTTCCTTTTGAATTGTTAATTCCTTCATATCTTTCTAATTTTTCTTTACGCTTTTTAATTCGTTCAACAGTTCTAGAATTTTGATTAATTTGACCAGGTAGCATTCCAAACTTATCTAAATGTTCTGTTGATGGACTTAAACTTGATTCATTAACAATCGTTGGTTTTTTAAGTTGTAAATTATTTTGTATTTCCATTTCAAAAGTAAAGTTCTTATTTATACTTTCTTTTAAATCTACTCTTAATGGAATTAAAAATTCGTATTTGTTATTTTTATTAAGAAAAACAACAACATGCTCATTAGTCTCATTAGGCGTAAGAATTAACTTTCTATTATTTTTGTTTATAACGCTTTGATTAAATTTAACTCGAATAGGCATTAATTATTTTCTCCAAAATTCTATCTTTAGTCAAATACCAAAGTAAATAAATTAATAAAAGTAGGCATATTACCAACACCGTCTTTAACTTTGCCCACAAAAAACACATGTTTGTCAGGTCTATTTTTGTCTGAATTATCTCTAAAAGTTCCGAAATCAATAACACTTAACTTTTCCAAGTAGTTTTCATTATTTTCTGATCTAATTTCAAAACATTGAGCAAAAATATTGTTTGATAATGTTGTATCAACAAACTTAACTGATTCTCTTGGGTATCCTATGTTTGGATTAGTATTTTGTTTAGCAGCATTAACAAAAGAATCTTCTAAATTTCCAAATTGACTTAATAAATCTTTTTCAGATTCTGTATTTTTATTTTCTAATGGTAACTCACCGATATCATTAATTAAGTCTTGAAAAGTTATTATTGATCGATCATTTAAATCATCATAAAGGCTTACTAATTTATTATCTGAAGATCTAACAGGCGGCAAAAATTGGAATTGTGGTAAATGATTCAACCTTTTGTCATAAAGGAAAGGTTGCATTGCGTCTATTTCTTTAGAGTTTTTATTAGGTAGATTACCAAAAGGCGTTATGTTGTCAATTACAAAATCAATATTTTCTTCTGTTAGATCAAAAGAAAAATCATTAACATCATTAGGTTTATAAGAACCAAGTAGCTGATGTCTATTTAAATTATCAATTGCACCTGTTACCATTGTTTCTGCTAACGTTGTAAAATTGCTATTGTTCGCTAAATTATAATTTCCGTTATCATCTCTGAGAAATATTCCGGAATTACCTGCAATATTAATTTTAACATCAGGACTTCCTAGTAGTCTACCTGAATCATCATACTCTAAAAATATTTTATCTGCTGGTAAGCTGACTGCTTCAAAAAGTATTCTATCTCTAGCATCTGTAGAACCACTCACTACATCAGTTTCGTAAAACGCTTGCCCATCTGTGAAAGATGCAAATTCAGGTCTAAAATTACCACGCCCAAACTGTCGACGTCCTTCAACAGTTATGATCGTATCCATTATTCTCTCTTTTTTGTTTAGTATTCCCATAATTTATAATTATACCCTGCTAAAAAAACTACGTAATAGTATTTGGAAGTGATGTTGCTTTCATTATTAAAGGTGGGTAACCAATAGCAGCAGAAGCTTTTCCCCAATTAAGGTCAATACCAGTACTACTATTAGACTCTGCCCCAAAATAATATGTATAAGAAGTTCCAGAGGTTAGACCGGTAAGAATCCATTTAAATGTTCGATATCCATCGTCATTCTCATCTCCATCAAAAACTTTTACATCTGTATTTGAAATAGTTGTCCATGTAGATCCATTTGTTGATAATGCCATAAACAAGTCAGCGCCAGCACCAGTTTGTTCAACGTAGACACTAAATTCTAACTCAACGTTTCCTGTTGAAGGTGCATCAAATGTTATGTATGCCTTTCCAGAAGTGATCCCTTCTATAAAGTTAAAACTTGTAGGCACATCAAAGTCTTCTGCATTTACTGTATTAAAATTTCTAAATGATAATATGCTTCCCGGGCTGGTTAAATTAGTTAAATGAGTAGTCCCTGAGACAACTAAATCACCTGTCACTAAAACAACACCTCTATTAGAAGTATCTTTTGATCCGGCAGATCCAGATAACATAATTTTAACATCATTACCATATCCGGAAACTTCTGATGCTGATGGGGAACTGTCAAATAGTTCATGTCCTATTATTATTGTATTGTCATTACCATCAATAAAAAATGTACCATAATAATCATCTGTATTAACTTCAAAATCAACATCAGCTCGATTTGTATTAAACTCAGTTGCACTTGAATATGTGGCATTTTTATTTGAAGATACAAAAGAACTAACTTCAGAACTAGCATTTAAAGCCAATGTACTATCTAGTGAAAGTAAGTTGCCTCCCGTGTATATGCTCCCAGAAGCAGCAAAATCACCCGCTGCTAATGTAACCCCTCGTGTTGAACCATCTTTGGAACCGATTGTTCCTGATAATAATACTTTAACATCTGTTCCGGTTTCTGTAAGTTCAGACCAATTAGGATTTATATCTATTGCACTACCTAAAGCAACAGCGTCCTCTCCAGCATCTACAAATATTAATCCATAATCATTATCTCCATTGACTATAAAATTTCCTGTTGACTGTCTACTATAATTAAAATAAGCTCTTCCATCTTCATAAAAAACCTGATTAAAAGTTCCGCCTCCATTTTTAGTTCCAAAATAAGAATTTGAATTATCAGAGTCGTAATCTAAATGAACAACTAAATTACTTTCAACATCTAGTTCACCAAATATTCTAACTGATTTGTCTTCACTAACAACAAATATTTGCTCATAACCTCCCGTGCCCTTATAAATGGAAAATGATTGATTTGAACCTGCTCCATCATAACCAATCCAAACATTAACATTGTTATCTCCGACAACAGAAGTTGTCCCATCTATAGACCTAATTTCCATTGATCCGATCGATGAGATTTTTCTTTTTGCGGAAGTGTCTCCTGCTATATACAAGTTTCCGGAAACTGTTGTGTCACCTGTCATTAAAACAACACCTCGGGTCGAACTGTCCTTAGAGTCATAAGTCCCAGACAACATTATTTTAACATCGTTACCATAACCCTTTGAAAGAAGCTCTGAAGCTGCTGGGGTTGAATCAAAATCTTGTGCGCCTATTATTACAGTATCGTCGCCGGCATCAACAAAGAATGTACCTTCATAGTTGCTTGTATGCACTCTAAAGTCCATATCATCATTGTCCACGTTAAACGTGTTGTTTCCTGCATTAAAAGAATTTCTAGAATACGTTCCAGCCTGATGATCTCCTAAATAATGAATTATATTATTGTCTGCGTATAAATTAAGGATATTATTACTGTCAATGTCCAAAGATAATCCACTTGAAGAGCTGAGGTATACTTCAGAATCGCTATTATTATCTAAGACTATTGTTCCGCCTGTATTTAATCTTAAGTCATTATTATTTGTTATAAAAATATCTCCGGCAGGAAACGTTGTTGAAAAGTTACTACTTTCGACATTCATTATTATTTGCGAGCCTGAATATATTCTGAAACTTGAAGTTTTATCTCCTCCATCATCAATTTGTGCCCATATGCTTCCAGATGACTGGACTTTTAAATTTGTGCTATTTGTGACAAGAAATGGATCAGTGTTGGTTAAATGTACATCCCCAGAAACTTTAATTTTATTAGGCACAGATAGTGTTGTCCCGTCAAATAATAACAAAGACTCTGCTTGCATTGTATCTGGGCCCGTGGCTGTCAGTATTCTATTAGCTGCTCCATTAGACATAAAATCAGAAACATCAACACTGATTGAATTTCCCCCTACATCTATTCCTGTTCCAGATCCAACATTAAGTGTAACATCTCCAGTTAACCCTCCTCCTGTTAAACCATTACCAGCAATTACACTTGTTATATCTCCTGATGCTCCACCTCCAGAAGATTCTATTGTCACCTGACCGTTAGATCCTGTGGCAATTGTTATACCTGTACCTGCAACAAGATATGGCAAACCATCTTTTGTTTCTTGAATCGATCCTTTGATTTGTCCCGTGACAGTTAAATTACTATTTTTTCCTGAAGCTAGTCCAATTTGAACGTCGCTAGGAAATGTAACAGTGTCAATATTGATGCCATCATTTTTTCGAACTATATAATCAGCTTTATTTGCATCAGCTAATTTAATAGTTTTTCCTCTAATTTTTTTCTTTGCCATTAGTCGTTACCTCTAAGTTGATACAACTTCTAAAATACTACTAGGTAAACTTATATTATCATAATCTCTATTTCTAGGTGTTTCATCATCAAAAAACGGAAGTGAAGAAGTTGCATATATGCTCAGATTTGATGATTCATACGTATTATTTATGATTTCATTTTCATTCAAATAAACATATTGGTCATTATCATCATCATCTAAAACAAATCTAATTCTTAGCGGTCCATCAGAAGTAAAACTGCTACCTACTAAAAACCTGCTATCCTGTGCTTGTTCTAACATATCTGCTCTTTGACCAAATTTATCACCTCGATATATATTTTTGGTAAATTGTGGTAATGCATTAATAATACCATATTTAAACCCTTTTGGACGATGTAAACGTGTAGTGCCATTAACAAATTTAAACATGTTTCTTTGGCCGGATCCAAATGAAAAAGCAGCAAATGACGAATTAAAAAATCTTTTTTCTAAATCTGCGTCAGTTGTAACATCTGTTCCTAAAAAACTAAAATTGGAGCGATTAAATAAATTTCCTGTACTATCATTTTCTGCTCCTACATGATAAAGATAAATTTTTTGTGATATTTTTTTAGCAGAATTATGATAACGAGGTTCAAAAGGAAATATTGCATGCCAAGAATTATGAACAAATTCTCCAGAACTTACTGTTGTAATAGACCCTAATCTAATTCTTGGATCAGACAACCCTATTGCTGTTCCATCTAACATCTTATAACCATCAGCTTTAAACATAGATTCAATATCAATTAACACAGAATCATAATATCTCTGTTGTCTATTATCAAATCCTCTAAATCTCTGCAAAGATCCGCTAATTTCATTACCGCCTGTCCCCACAATACTTCTAGCAACTGATCCAATGCCACCCTTAACATATGTATCCATATAGCTTCCACTGTATTCAGCTTCTGTTGCAACTAAAAATTGATCTAATGTTGGGTTATCATAATGAATTGCCTCATGGACACCTAAGGTTGTCAAGTTTTGATTTAACGTGTCATGAAATTCTTTATTTTCTTTAATTTGCGATCCGTATAATGTAATTTTTCCTGGTCCGTTAAAACCCATTCTATTTAATCTAACATCATCAAATACACCCCCAGCTGTTTTTAAATTTTCAGGTGGCGGATATTGAAAACCTATAATGATTTTATCTTGCGGAAACAAAACGTAGGGAGAATGATCATCCAGCGTTTCAGCTGCTGAAGGTGTTATTGGAAATGCCTCTTCTGTAGATGAAAAAGGTTGTAATCTCTCAGTAACTCCTTTATAAACTGAACCATGACCATTAACTAAAGCTCTAGAGGACTTATCTAAAGTATCTCTACCTCTACTAGAATATCTATTTTGCATCCATAAAGCTAGTTCAGTTACTGTCCCTTTTGTTGTGTAAACTCTCATTCTATTTGCAGGAAGTATTCCTGCAGTATGCCTAACATTACAAGGGACAATAAAACTTCCCGTTAAAGATGAACCTGATGTTTGACCGAAAGATGCTGTTTCTCTTTCAAATATTGCATCCCTCCCAGCGATAAGAGGACTATTTAAAACGTCTTGTTTTGTAAAACCTGATCCATTTGTAAGAGGGTTTGATGCATCAACATGATAATCAATAAGTTGTCCATATGTGATTAATTCTCTTTCATCTTTAACCAATGTAATTGTGCTACTATCGCCTCCTAACCCAAAAGTCCCGGGAATATTACTTGTTACTGTAAATTTTCCATATCGAAAACCCGATTCATTAGTAGGACTTCCAGATCCTGTAATTATTTCCCAACTTTTTTCAAATTTACTTTCAAATTGTCTTAACAAGAAAAAGTTATAGTTTCTAATTTCAACATTTGTAAAAATACTATCTGTAGAATTACCTATGCCTGACGGGTCTCCATATCCTGCTCCTAATCTATAACCATTTGTGTCAGTATCACCAGTACCTGGGCTATCACCTGTTTCTATAAGTGCGTTAAATTCAAAAACAACTTTTTCAACAACAAAAGGTGCATTAATATATTGACTCATGTCAATTATTTGACTCCCAGTTGCATGATATCTTCCATCAAAAGGAAAACCAAAAGTCGAAATAGGCCTCATTGTACTATTAAGTGTATCATTATTAAAAAGACGATAATCATTACCTGTTTGATCTGATCCTGTAGCTATTTTTGCAATACAACCATCAAATCCAATTTGAGCTTTTTTTACTATATCGATTAAATTTGATTCTGTACCATACGTCTGGTTCATTCCAAAACCTTGACCTATAGATTCCCATCTTTTAAGTATATGATTGTAATAACCCATATAAGGTTGTTTTACATCTGAAGTATCGGACTGATATAAGTAAGGACTAGAAGAATCATTTGATTTATTAGTATTTCCAAAGTATGTCGTCTCATTTGCTGTCATATCAATGACGATTTGTGTTTTGTCGTGAAGACGACTACTAAAACCAGGATAGACGTCTTCTGCAGTTCCTGTCATGTAAAATGTACTAGTTCCTAAATTAATTCTACTTTCATCAAATGGAGTAATATTGACAGATCCTGATAGAGCTTCGCCGTTGGCTATTAAATCATTTTCTAACCTTGACCCTATTAATACCCTATCACCCTTTAATAAGTAATCATCAGAGATACCCTTGACCAAACTTCCTGTTGTTACTATAACTCCAGAATTTGTTGTAGAATGTGCTGAAGCGTTTGATTTTAAGAGGGGATGAGAAGACTGATAAAGTCCTAAATGCGGATATTCAAGAAGTGTAGTATTTTCTTCAAATACAATTGTATTCCTATCATCAAAATTAATATTAAAATTTCCCATTCTAGAAGAATCGCCAGTTCTAGCGATAGTAGGATATTGTCCACTTACTGCATCCTTTGCTCTCAATGTTCTTCTAGGCGTATCACTAGTTATTCCGGAAAAAGTTGTTGTTGTCGTTGTTGTTACTTGGTATGGACCTTCTACAATTTCCATATCTATATTAGACTGTGCTGTAAGCGTAGCGCCACTAACACCTGATCTAGTATGTGCTGCAGCAAATTGTGTTCCTGCGCTTAAGCTATCGCCTGTTGTTAAACTACTAATTGTTGATTCTTCACCTAGTCTATACCATAATATTAGGTTGGGTGTGTATACACCTCCCATTTCTGAATAATCATTATAAATGCCACCATTATAAATGTTTTGAATTTGTGAGCTAGTGTATTCCTTACTCCACATTGCAAAGTCGACAAGGGCACCTTTTAGTTCAAAACCATCTAAAACACCTTGTTTATCATAAATGTATAAGTCAGTTATTGCCTGAGTTGTTCCTGACCCTGTGCCGAGTGCATTGGTTCCTGCACCCTGAGAAACACCGTTAACAAACAATTCTGTATCACCATTGTTCATGTCGCCGTCCCAAGTTATTGCGACATGAACCCATTCCTGATAATCTGCAATATCAATTGACCAATATCTACCGTACGCTCCTCCAGAATTAACTGCTCTAAAATATAACTGATTTGCTGTTTGGAACCAAACACCTCCATGCACTCCTGACCTTGTATCGTCATGATAAACATGTCTTACATCTGAGCTAGATCCGTCTAGTTTAACCCAAAAAGATACTGTAAATCCATTAACATTAATTGTTGATGTTGGAAAACCCGAAAGGGATGTTGTAGCCAATCCAAGTGTTTCATTCGTTGTATCGTTTGCTTTTATTGATTTGGCCAAACTTGTTGTTGTGCTTGTTGTAATTTTAGGCATATTCTATCCTCCTTTCAATCCACCAAATGCGATAGAATCTGTTCCTAGTGTTGTACTTCCTATTGTCGTAGAATCATAAACAAAACCTGACGTAGCAGATTGATATCTTGTGCCTATTTCACTCATCCTAGAGTAAGGTGCTTCTATTCCATTTCCATAAAGTAAATTTTTCATGCTATCATCTGTTCCTGCAAAATCATATTTGTTGTCTAAATATTCTTCTGATCTTTTGTCATTAAAAGGTTGCAAGGACCTCGTGTATAAACCATCGTAACTTATTGGTTTGAGCTTATTGTTTAAAAAAGTTTTTTGTTTTGAGTCATTATAAGGAATATTATTTACTAAGTTTAATTCTTTAACATCAATCTTGCTGTCTATAATAACATTCCCACCTTTCTTTAATTGTTCATTATCACCCATTAAATCACATGATATACCACTAAAAAATCCTCTGTGAATTATATCGCTACTTCCAATTAACGTATTTATCCTTTTCGGGCCAATCAATCCTGATCTTATTTCTAATATTTCAATTGTTGCATTTGTATCAAATTCGCTAGAATAACGAGATCCACTCAATGCTGGATAAATATAACTTTGCTCACTTTTTGATTTATTTATATAATTTTGATTGGAATATTCTTGCACTAAATCATCAAAAACCAAAAATTGATCATTTTTTATAATATGCTCTTGAATTCCGTACATATCAGCTTTCCAGAAAGGTGTAAATCTTTCATGAACTGTGTTTGGATACGGCATATTTCCAATATAAAGATAAGGGAGGTTATCACCCTGCGTGTCATTAAATCTTTTAACTGAAATTCCTTGTGAAGACTTGGATTCTAAATTTGCATCGATAGATAAAGCATCAACTGATGTTGATTCTCCGTATCTGTTATTGTTATTTAATGCAGGAAAAAACACATGTTTAACTCCTGACACATTTTGCGTTGATTGTTTAGATATTGTTAT
>Ga0255766_10001073_pt1 | contig 25214 bp, 23 predicted proteins | sample 071ome_23_FD_179966 | JGI IMG/M metagenome (GOLD analysis project Ga0255766, IMG submission 179966) | Coastal salt marsh microbial communities from the Groves Creek Marsh, Skidaway Island, Georgia - 071403BT metaG (version 2) | ecosystem: Environmental > Aquatic > Marine > Intertidal zone >... | reverse complement strand
TATTTTTAGTTCATCAATTAGTTGATTCTTTACATGTATTTTTTGTTTTTTTGTATTATATGTTGGTTTTGAAATCTCTAATATCCATTTTTTTTCTTTACTTAATAGATCAACCCAAGCAACAGAGTATTCATCTTGTTCATTAGAAAATAAATTGAATAACGAATCTAAGCTAACTCCTTTTTGGATATTTGTTTTATATTTATTGTAAAAATTATTTTTTGTAGATTTTAATTTAATTCCAGTTATTACTCCCGTTAATCCATAACCTCCAATGGTTGCAAAAAATATCTCTGAGTTTAATTTATTATTACATTTTATAGTTTCGCCATTTGCAATAATTAGTTCTAGTTCTTCAACATTATTTATAAAACTCCCACCCCATGATGAATCTTTTCCGTGAACGTCAGAAGCTACAGCCCCCCCTAGAGTTACATTTGATTTTCCAGGAATACCATGAATAAAATGGCCACTATTAACAAGGTCTCTCATAGTAATTTTGGGACTCAGGAATTCTTTATTTGTATTTTTAACATCATAAAAACTATTCTCAGCTGGAATGCAAGCGTCCCCATATGAATTTAAGTTTCCTATTGAAAGTATGCTAGAGCTTAAATTATCACTACTATTCAATAAAACTTTTTCTAAATTACCCCAGGAAGATATTTTTTTCACCTAGAAATACCTAATAAAGTAAAAATAATAAATAAAGAAATTATTAAAGTTAGAGACTTTTTACTTGTCATTAGTTTTAATATATCTTCAGTTCGACCCTTATTTGTTTGCCTAATAAAATGATATTCAAAAAATGCCAAAAATAAAAAAGCTATAAATAGATAAAAAGTTTGCAAATTTTCAATCTCAGGTATTTTTACAAAATATATCCACATTAAGAATGTTGCCAACGAGCTGAATGATGCAAAATAAATTAAATTCAAAAGACCTCTTCTGGAGTAATTATTTGCAAGAAATATTTTCACTTTAGATACTTCAATATTGCTATTTGATAATATTGATAGTTTTTTTGATGAAACAATTTCTAAGCTTTTTAAAAAAATAAATAATAATAAATAAAATGAAATCTCCAGCTTAGCTGTAATTCCGCCGACAAGTATTCGAATAACAAACAAAACAGAAATAATAAACAAATCTACAAATTTAATATATTTAAATTTAAAAGAATAAGATAATGTAAGACACACATACAGACCTGTAACAATTAATACTTCACTATTGGTAATAAATATAATTAAAAACCCTATTAAAAATAATAAAAAAGATATAGAACCCCAATATTTTTCATTTAAATAACCCGAAGCAATTGCTCTATGTTTTTTTTCTGGGTGGTTTTTATCTGATTCAATATCTTTAAGGTCGTTGACAATATAAGTAGAAGATACAATTAATGAAAATCCAAAAAAAATCTGGATAAGTTGTAAAAGTACATCTTGGTTATATGCACCAACCAAAAAGTAAGGCACGAATATTAAGCTGTTTTTTATCCACTGTTCGGCTCTAAGTGCACTAATGATTCTCATATAATTACAATAACTCATTTATTTTTAGAAATTAAACACCTAAAAGATTTCATTTCCGAAGTTATTATATATTTTTATTTAATTAATCTCTAAATTGATATATGACCGTAAACATTGCTAGACAGAATAATCTATTAGATATTACAAAAATAAATAAGGTTGTAAATAATTTTTCTATGAAAACTTACTATTGATATTTGATATTATTTACTTATGAATATTTTTATTACTGGAATTGCAGGATTTTTAGGTAGTCATATTGCTGATAAATTAATTTCTGACGGCCATTCAGTTTCTGGCTGTGATAATTTGATAGGTGGATATTTAGAAAATGTTCCAAATAATGCTGAGTTTTTTCAGGTTGACGCAATATATTTAAATCAAATGAAAAAAATGACTAAAAAGACTGACCTTATTATCCATACAGCTTGCACTGCATATGAAGGACTAAGTGTATTTTCCCCGTATTTAGTTGGTCAGAATACCTATCAAATTTCAATGTCAGTTTTTACAGCAGCTGCGCAAAATGAGGTAGGAAAGGTAATTAATTGTTCTAGTATGGCAAGGTATGGTGAACAGGAAACTATTCCATTTACTGAAGATTTACTACCTAAGCCCCAAGATCCTTATGGAATTGCTAAGCTTGCCTCAGAACAAACATTAGATATTCTCAGTAAAGTTCACGGGTTTGATTATGTTAACTTAGTCCCTCATAACATAATTGGTCCTAGGCAAAAGTATGATGATCCATATAGAAACGTTGTATCGATTATGATTAATAGAGTACTAAATGGCAAAGCCCCAATAATTTATGGTGACGGATCACAGGAAAGATGTTTTTCTGATATAGAAGATGTTGTAGATCCAATTATCAATTCGATAAGTAGCAAAAAAGCAAAAGGCGAAACTATAAATATAGGTCCAGATGAAGATGTTATTTCAATAAGAGATTTAGCATTCAAAATTTTAAAAGTTTTGAATTCAGATTTAGAACCAATTTTTGTTGATCCTAGGCCCCAAGAAGTAAAGTTTGCTCACTGTTCAGCTGATAAATCTAGAAATCTTTTAGGCTACGAAACTAGTGTAAGTTTGGATAATTCTATTGAAAAAATTGCAAACTGGATAATAAGTGTAGGACCTAAAGACTTCAGGTATCATTTAGATATTGAGATCGTTAATGATAAAACACCTGAAACTTGGAAAAATAAACTATTTTAAATTGAGGAATTTAGCATATTAAGCAAATATAAAATTATTGTTTTAGTTTTATGCTCGAGAAACTATTTATCATACAAATCTTCCATAACACAAAAAAAAATATGGGGTAAAAGCAATTCTAAAATACCCATAGTTCACTATGTGGGTACAAAAGAACTAAATGAAAGAGAGAAATCCTATATTGAGAAAAATAACAAAGAATATCTTTTTTTAAATACCGAAGACAATTATTCAAATCTAGCAAAAAAAACACTCATGGCTTTTCAGGAAATTTATGAAAATTGTGAGTTCGATTTTATATTTAGAACGAATACAAGTTCGTTTATTGATCTTGAAATATTAGAAAATTATTTAAATTTTAAATCAAATAATTCATCTTATAGTGGAAAAATTACTGAAACCAACGAGGGTTTTACTTTTGCTTCAGGTGCAGGATTTTTTATAAGTAAAGAAAATATATCAATCCTATTAAAAAATAAAGACTCATTTGATGAAAAGCTACCTGATGATGTTGCTATTGCAAAAACATTATCTCAACAAATGATTTTTCCTACAAATTTAAGAAGGGTAGATTTAAAAAATGTTCCAAACCCAAGAATTATTAAGGAAAATAAGGATTTCCACTATAGATGCAGACTAGATCCACAATTCCACAGGCTATTAGAACCAATAATGTTCAAATATTTACATTTTGTCTCAAAGGATAAAAATATTATTTTAAAACAGTTTGTATATATTTTTGTTAAATTATTATTTAATTTTTCAAATATAAAAATTAATAGAAAGCTTATACAAAAATATTACTCTTATAAATTTTATGGTGAACTGCAAATTGGAAATAAGATTATTTATAAAATGAAAGACTAACCTTAATATATTTATATGAAAGTAGTTATTGAAATTAAAGGTGGTTTTGGAAATCAGATATTTCAGTTTGCATTTGCCAAGTATTTATCAGACTTAGGTTGCAATGTTAAAGTTAATTTTCAAAATATCACAAAATTTAATTTGAATTATGAATATTTTGGTTTTGAATTAGCTTCTAAGTTTATGGTGTATATTTTAAATTTAATCTACAAATTTAATGAAAGTAAAAAATTCAACTTTATATTTAAAATATTTTTTAAAAATAGTTTTCAAAAATTTGCAAAACCAGAACACTTTTCCGTTGATAAAATGAAACATTTCAATCATTTCGACGGGTACTGGCAAGATGTATCAGTTCTAGAAAATTATAAAAATTATGTAAAAGAGTCGTTAGAAAAATATGAAAGTTTTGAAAACAGCAAAAGCAATTATGAAATAAATGGATTAACACTCTTACACGTTAGGAGAGGAGACTATATTGATCTAAATGAAAACTTGACACTCTCTTTTTATGAGGAGGCTATAGATTATTGTAAAAAAAATATAGAAAATTTTAAATATGATGTTTTTACTGACGATAAGAACTGGGTAGTTAATCAGAAATTATTTAATGAAGCTCTAAATATATATGGACCGTCAAAAGACTTAGATAGTTTATTATATGAAGTTTCAAAAATGATGAAATATGAACATTATATTATTGGAAATAGCAGCTTTTCACTAATACCAGCAGTAACTTCTGAAGTTCCTGGATCAATAAATATTGTTGCAGACCCTTGGTTTAGAAATGCTTTTAGGAATTTAAATTTTAAAGAAAATTGGATTAAGGTTAAAAATTTAAATTAATTTATACATTAACTTAAAAAAAATATATATCTTATTAATATTTTGATTATATTGAAAGTTCTTCTTATCAACTCAGATGATGGCCCTGACTATTTGGCAGATTTAATAAACTATTTTTTTATCACTAACAATTACGAGGTTTATACAAATCACAAATCAAAGTTTTTATTTGAAGATTATAAAGATATAAATAATTTATACGGCAAAGGATTTACATTATATGGAAAACTTAGCACTGAACTCTCAAATAATGTGACGGAACTTACTGTTCCACAAATAATTGACTCAATAAACAGGTATGAACTAATTATCTTTACTTCAATACAGAGAAAATATAAATCAAAAGCTATAAGAGAAGATCTATTTTTTAAAATTAAACAAAAAACAAGTGATTTGAACATAATTGTCATTGACGGTGAAGACCATGTCTCACTTGATCAAAATATAGCTTTAACTTCAAGTTATTTCAAAAGAGAGTTAATTTCAAAGAATAAAAATTTTGCTAACCCAATATCATTTGCATTTCCAAAATTTGAGATAGCAAATAATGACGTCAAATTTCAGAATAAAACACAGTTATTGGCACCAATGGATCCAAGATTTCAAAACAGTTATATTTACAAAAGTGAATTTGATTATTTTGACCAATACAAGAAATCCTTATTTGCTGTTACAACTAAAAAAGCGGGATGGGATTGTATGAGACATTATGAGATTTTAGCTAGTAACACATTACCCTTTTTCCCAGATATTGATCAAAAACCAGAACTAACAATGGCAACATATCCTACAAAGTTACAAATTAAGGTAAATGGTATATTTGCAAAATTAATTTCAAGTGATGAAAATATTGACTCGTTGGAAGAAATAAGGCTTAAGTATCCTTCAAAAAACTATTTTTCAAGAGGTATTAAAAAAACTAAGAGAAAGTTATCATCTCTAAACATTATTGAAAACAACATACATAGACTTAACGAAACTAATCAAGAGTTTCAAGAATGGTTTGAGAATTTTGGCACAACTCAATCATATAAAAGGTTATTTAAATTATGAAAATTTTAATCAGATCTTTATTTATTTTTTTAATCTTAATGTTATTTTTAAAAACAGATTTTCGGCTTAAGCAAGATATAAATTGCTGCGGAGATGATCATGATTATTATTCTCATGCTGAAACTATATCTATTGACTTCGATTTTGATTATTCAAATCAACTCATCGGATATGAGAGTGCCCGTTATTTTAAATATAATAAAATTGCTCCGATTGGATTTGTAGGATCAGGAATTTTATCAGCACCTTTTGTTTTTTTTGGGAACTTAATTGACAAAATTTTATTTCTAGATTCTAATGTAAATTTTAAAATTTTATTTTATTCCTTTAGTAGTATTTTTTATTTATATCTATCAATTTTCTACTTATTAAAAATTAAAAATTTTATATATCCTGATTTTAACAATTTCCATCTAATAATTTTATTTTTAGGATCAGGAATAACTTATTATTCTTTTGAACGATTCAGCATGACACATACTTATGAAGTTTTTACTATTGTTATGGTTATTTACTTCTCAATGAAACTATTCTATAAAGATTATATTGAAGATAACAAAGATTATTTTTGGTTATCTATATTTTTAATTCTTTCATTTCATGTAAGGTGGGTAAATTATTTTGTATTTTTAATTCCTTTTTATATAGCTAAATTATTTAGTAAAAAAATCACAAATTTATATAAATCCAAAATTTTCATTTCTTCAATGGCATTGTTTTCATTTTTATCACTTTATATGAATTACAACATATATGGTAAAGCAACTATAAATCCCAATGAAGTTTATTCGAAGGGTGATTTGAACAACTCTTTTGAAATATTTAGTGATTTATTTTTAACAGTGAAAAGTTTTCTGCTAATTCTTTTTTCACAAGAATTTGGCATTTTTTACTTTTCCCCTATTTTATTCTTTGGAATTTCAATATCATTATTAAGATTCCTTAAAAAGCCTTCAGTCCCTTCATTAACAATTTCACTTATGTTCCTACAAGTTTTTGCTATTGTTATAATTTGGCAATCTACTGCATCCTCATATGGTTTTAGATATTTGCTTTGCCTAACCCCTTTATCAATAATTGTTTTTCTTGACTGGTTCAAAAATATAAAAACAAAATATAAAGAATTTATATTAAAATTTGCACTAGCTATTTCAATATTTTCACTAATATCAACATTATTTTTTGAAACTACTGTACAAACTCAATTGTCACTTGATGAGCAATTTAATGCTTTCGGCAAACTTTTAAGATACACCGAACCAGAATATTTGACAGGCTATTTAAAGTCTTTTGCGTTTTTGAACTCATATTTAAAAATATTTGTTACAAGTTTTCTTGGGATGTTGTTTTTTAATATATTATTTATCTTTATTTCTGTTGATCAATTTTTAGAATTAATTTTGGGATTTGGTTTAAATTTTAATGATGAAAAAGTTACTAACCTTTTAATACAATATAGTTCTTTAGAATTTTCTTATATTTTAATTATTTTGAAAATTGTAATTTTGATGGCTTATTTTATGGATAAATTTATTAAGCTTGATCATAGTAATTATTAGCTCTGTATCTATTTTCTATATTTTTAGAAGTGTATATAACTAAAATTGAAAATATTTGTAGAATTACAAATATTATTAGCCAGTTACTCTGGCTTCCTGAAAGATCAAAGTACCTTATTCTAATAATTTTATAAGTTGCTGAAAAAGATAAAGCTTGCAAGAAAATAAAAAATGTGTCTAAATTAGCTGACATTTGCAAATTCGAATCCCTTAATTTATTTCTAATATTACTAATAAAATATTTAAGGGAATATTTTATTAGTTTGAATAAGAGAACAGTAGCCTTTAGTTGGCTTTTTTCACCAATATTGTACTTAACAGTATTTTTAATTTCAGTAAACCTAAAACCCATTTCTACATTTAACGAATTTAAATAAAAAGGATATCCGTATCTTTTAAAAATTTTTGGAATTTCTATATATTTAATTAAATCATTATTAAAGCCAAAGAGACCATTAAGTGGATCATTAATTCTATATTGTCCAGTAATAAATTTAATTAGCAGACTTGCTAGAGAATTCCCAAGGAATCTTATTGTTGGTATATTGCCTTGAATTCCATTTTCCCAAAATCTATTCGATTTTATAAATTTAAGATCAGTCGTATTGAGAATATTTTTTATTTCTAAAACATCTTTTTTATCAAATTGACCATCGCCATCAATTTTGACAATGCTTTCGATATCTTCGTAATTATTTTTTATGAAATCAATTCCCAATTGGAAAGAGTATCCTGCACCTAAGTTTTTTTCATTATTTAATAAAGATAATCCAGGATTATTTTTTTTTAGGTCTTCTAAAATATCCTTTGTTTGGTCTGTACTAGCATCATTTATAACTAAAATATATTGAAAATCTTTTATATAATCTTCAATAGTGTTTTTTATATTTTTTTCTTCATTGAACGCAAGAACAAATAATAAATTTTTTTTCATTGTTATATGTTCTTTACAATATAAATCATTTTTTAAATATAGCAATAAAAGAATATTTTAAATATGAAAGTGGATACTTAAAATTTAAAAATGCAAAGGTAAAAATTATTTTTAGAAATCTCAATACATTTCTTCTATTAATGTCAAAGTTAATGTGTAGTTTATCTATATTAAGTTTTCTAAATTCATTTTGATATATCATCGAAGTTGGTACAAGAATTCTATTAAAATGCCAGGGTTTATCTTTGCCAAGATAGTGAACAAATATTGCTTCACTTTTAACAGTCTCGAAATAATTTATACTCACATTATTGGTTACTTGAAAATTAAATTTTTTATCTAGCTTATTAAAATTATCATCAAAATGTACATTTAATATTTCCTGGTCATAGTCAAATATTTCAGAACTCCGTTCCTTTAGAATTTTTAATAACTCTTCTGAAGTATTATTCAAGATCCATTTTTCAAAATCTACAAGTAAGACCCCTGCATTAAATTGGTTATTATTTTTAAGTCCAAGTCTCTCGAACAAATCCGGGTTTGATGCTCGAGTAGACTCTACATACGCTGATAATTCTTTACTCTCCTTTTTCATATTATTAAAACAATCTTTTAAATCAGAAATAGGATCTTTGTTGCAAATAATATCAGCGTCTAAATAAATTAAGTTCTTCACTGTTTTTGGTAAATACTCAGAAATAAATAATCTATAGTATGTTGCCTTTGAGATATGAGTTTTTATATCAGGGAGCATATTTGAATTATTTGAAAAATCAAAATAATGTAATTCTTTAATCTTTTCGTTCTTATTCAAGTTTTTAGCTAAATTTTTAAATGTTGAAATATCATTATGAATAATATATAAATCAATTTTTTCTGAAACTTTTCCAAGTAACGAATTTATTGACGTTAATGCTTGCAAGTTGAAATTGTTATCAAAACAGTAAAGAAAGCTTAAATTCATAATTTGTTTAATTCCCTACTATTTTAGAGATTTTTAATATTTTGTATTGTAATTTATTACTTTAAAATAACGATTATTATTTTATTTGTATGTTAAATAACTTACAAAAAATAATCGATGACATTTTATTTGTATCAAAAATAACAAAAACTAATAGAAAAAAAATTACAATTTTTACTTCAGTTGTCTTGTCTCAATTGATTGCGTTTTCTGACATTGCAATTATTTTATTTTTCACAAATTTATTTACTGAAGATACAGTTATTCCTAAACAATTTAGTTTTTTGCAATTGTTGTTAGAGATAAAAATTATATTACCTTTTTTGATTGTGGTTAGGTATTACTTTCAATATCAACAAACTGTGATATTAAAAAAGCTTGAACACAATGTTCAGTTCAATTTAAAAAACTATATGCTCAATCAACTTTTCGAAAATAGAAACTTTTCTACCTCAGATACATATTTTTATGTAAACACACTCACTGTTCATATATCTTATTTTTATGCAAGTATTGCAAGCTTTTTGAATTATGCTTTACAATCTTTAGCTTTTACATCCTATCTTTTTATAACTGAGCCAAGATCTATTTCAGCATTTTTCATTGGAATAATATTCTTGCTATATCCAATTTATTATTTAATAAAAAAGTCAAGAGAATATGAACAATTAATATTTGACAAAGGAAGAGTCTCTAATAGTGAAATACAACGAATTCTTGAAAATGGTTTTTTAATAAAACTTTTAAAAAAAGAACAAGATGAAAGCAAAAGATACTCCAAAATAGTAAAGCTTTTATTCGATGACGTTTTGAGCAAACACAAAGTCCAACTACTAAATTCTTTCCTCCCCCCATTTATTACTGTTTTTATTATTGCAATTATTTCTTTATTTTTTAATTCAATATTCAAAATAACCTTACCTTTTTTAGGCGTAACACTAAGGATGTTCCAGTCTTTAGCTAGTTTATCTAATGCTTCAAATCAAATAATTAATTCACATGTGCATTTACAAACTTTTTACAATCTTGAAAAAATTAAAATGGTTTCATTGAGAGAAAATTATAAGGTAATTGATAATCCTACTTCTGACACATTATTTGAGTTGAAAAATGTTAATTTTAAATATTTGAAAGATGATATAGAGATTTTTGATGATATTAATTTAAAAATTAATAGAGGATCGCACACTGTATTTACAGGAGTTAATGGTTCCGGAAAAAGTACACTTCTTGGACTTTTAGCAGGCGTGTACTATCCAAACCAAGGTGAAGTAATAGCAAACACTTCAAATCTCGGCTTTGTAGGCCCAAACCCGCTAATTTTTGATGCTTCTTTAAAAGAAAACCTTATGTATGGAAATAAGAAGAATTTAGCGGATGAAACATTAATAGAAGCTGTACAACATTTTAAACTTTTTAATTTAAATCAAGATATAGATTTAAAGAAAAATATCACCAATAAAGACCTTTCGTCTGGACAGATGCAAAAAATTGCATTTATAAGAGTGTTTTTATCAGATGTTGAAGCCTTGTTTTTAGATGAATCTACCTCAAATTTAGATGAAGATACAAAAAATCTGATATTTAAATTGCTAAGTCAAAAAAAAGATTTGACAATAATAAACTCAACACATGATATCGATAGGTTTACAAATATAACAAATCACTACAAAATAGAAATTGGTCAAAATACAAGAATTATCAAAAAAGTTTTTTAACTTTTTTAAAGTAATAATTTAAAATTTTAAATTTACTTTTAAATTTGTAAACTATCTTTTTTTTATTCCAAAAAAATAATTCATAAATTTTATTTTCATTAACATCAAGTTTATCCATATTATTGAAAATATTTTTTGAACTTATCTTATCTTTCCAAAATTTGAACTCAAGTTCATCAGGGTTCAATAATGATAATTCTTTGGATTTCTTTAAAAGAAAATCTAAATTTATATTTTCAAATTTATCTATAAATATTACTGGTAGATTTTCAGCAGATTCATAAGTTTTATGGTATTTAGTTATAGGTATAGAACCTGAATACAGTACTTCCCAAAATCTATGTGTGTCGAACCCATTGCCCCACGGGCATAGTACAAATTTATAAATATTCAAATCCTCTAGATAATCCTCAATACTTAAATTAGGTTCTTTTTGAATCACCCAATCTTTGTTTTTGAATATTTCATAAACCCGGTCTCTTTCTTTCGAATTTGTGTTTTTTTGCAAATTAATATACAACTTGTTTTCTTTTGGCAAAATTTTTTTTGAATAATTTAAAAAGTCATCAGCCCTTATGTTTTTTGGAGAATAATCATTTGCAATTCCTAGAGGAATGGGAAATAAAAATTCATCATTAAAATCCACATTTGTTGAATACCAAGCCTGTATACATTTGGGTTTTTTTAAAAAAATTTTTTTGTCAATATTTCTGTCAGATTGGCCACTTATTAAGGTTAAATTGAAATCCTGATTAACATTCTTAAGATAATAAAACAATATTTCTAGATGGTTTGAGCTGCAAAATATTGAATCCCCACTTTTAATAGTGAAATTTTTAATCTTAAAGCTTGTGAAATAATTATTTTGTGAAATTATTTTATAATTATCATTTTTAATTTTATTAAAATTATCGTTTGGCAAATTTGCAGCAAAAATTATATCTGATATTTCCACAAATTTTTGACCTATTATAAAGTCTTTCCTAGATATTTTTTTATTCATTGATAATTAATACTATAAATCAGAATATATATATAAACTTTGTTTTTATTTTTAAATATATCTTAAAAATAGAAATTCAATTATTAAAATTAAAACTTATGAATAAAGAAAAAATTAGTGTAGTGATACCTTCTTATAATCGTTTTAACTATTTACTTAATGCTATAGAATCTGTTCATTCTCAGACATATAAGAATATAGAGATAATAGTTGTTAATGATGGCTCTTCACAAGAAGAGTACTACAAAAATGATTTGCCTGAAAAAATAAAGATTATTCATATAGATAGAAATAAAACTCCTAACTGGGGAGGATCTAGGCCGGCAGTTAGAAATTTTGGAATAGAAGCTGCAGAGGGTGATTATGTAGCTTTTTTAGATGACGATGATCTTTGGCTTCCAAGTAAACTTGAGTTACAGATAGAAAAAATAAAAGAACACAATTTTGGTCTCTCTGCGACAGATGGATATTTTGGATATGGAGAATATGTAAGTAGCAATAAGTATCCAATATATAATGCAGAACATCACTTTAAAAAAATCAAAAAAAAATATAGAAGAACAAAATATCTCAAAAATAATAAATTTCCAGAAATTTGGGATTATCAATTTTTAAAAGTTCACAATTGTGTAATTTTATCTAGTGTTTTAGTAGAAACAGATTTAATAAAACAATTAGGTGGTTTTAGGGGTCTTTATAGAAGTGATCACTTTATTCATACCGCTGATCACGATTGTTGGCTAGGTTTAGTTCAACTAACAAAACTTGTATATATTGATGAGCCTTTATTTTATTATGACGCAGGCCATGGAGATGGAAAAAATTATACAAATTAATTTTTGATAACTATTTAACAAGAACCTACCTAGTCTTATATAAATGAAGAAAGTATTAGTTGTTAACACAAAATATAAAGTTTTTGGTGGAGAAGATGCAAATATTTTGGAGGAAATCTCATTTTTAGAAAAAAACTATATTGTTAATTATCTTGAATTTGATAATTCAAGACAATTAACAATATATGATATGCTCGGTTTTTTATTTTTATCAAATCAAAATTCAAATAAACTCCTTATAAAAACCATTAAAGAGTTCAAACCCGATTTTGTTTATGTTCACAATACATGGTTTATGGCTAATTTAGGTATTTTTAAAATTTTAAAAAAATTAAACATCAAGACTTTTATAAAAATTCATAATTTTAGGTTTATATGTACAAGTTCTTTTTTTGTAAAAAAACACCTTAAATCAAGTGAGTTTTGTCCAATGTGTGGAATGGAAAAATCAAGATCTTGGATTTTCAATAAATATTTTGAAGATTCTCTAATAAAATCAATATTTGCTAATTTTTTTGGAATTAGTTATCTAAGAATATTAAAAAATTATCCAATTAAATTAATTGTTTTAAATAATTTTTTTAGGGAAACTTTAATTGCTTCTGGGTTTGAAAAAGACAAGATAGATATCTCATACAATCCTTTATATATAGATTTTCAAAATGATTATAAAGCAAACAGTGATTATGTGGTTTATGCAGGGCTATTAAGTTCTCAAAAGGGAATAGTTGAGTTAATTCAAGCTTGGATAAAATCAAACACGGAACTCAAGTTGTATTTAATTGGTGATGATAAATTAGTCTATAAAAAATTAAGAAACAGTATCAGTTCAAATATTTATTTTTTAGGACAAAAAGAAAATGAAGAAGTAATAAATTACATTAAAAATGCTCGTGCTGTTGTAACAGCCACTAAAATGTTTGAAGGCCAACCAAGGTTACTGACAGAAGCCTCAACTCTTGCTGTACCATCAATTTACCCATCTTATGGTGGAATGGATGAGTATTTTCCAAAAGATTATCAATACTCTTATACACAGTTTAAAGAAGAAGAGTTAATCAATAAAATCAAACTACTTGATGATTTAGAACTTTTAAAAAAAGAGAGTAAAAGAATCTCAGGCCATATAAATTTTTTGCTAGATCAAAAATGTATGACTAATACATTTAAAAAAATTGTTAATAAAAATGTCTAAAAAGAAAAGTGAGAAACTTGTATCTGTAATCATGTCGGTTTATAACGACGAGAAGAATATAAGCAATTCAATCCAAAGCATTCTCAATCAAAGTTACAAAAATTTTGAATTATTGATTATGGACGATGGGTCAACTGATGATACTTATAAATTAATTAAAAAATTTAGTGACGATAGAGTAAAAATTCTTAGAAACAAAAACAATATTGGGCTCACTAAGTCATTGAATATATTGATTCAAAAGTCTTCTGGGGAAATAATTGCTAGACAAGACAGTGATGACATAAGTCTTCCGTTACGTTTTGATAAACAGCTCCAATATTTGTATAAGAATAATGTAAGAATTTGTACTTCAAGAGCGGTAATAAAAAATACAAAGAAAACTATTCCTAAATATTCTTTTTACTTACCTAAAAAGATTGTTTTAAAATACAAAAACCCATTTATACACGGTACATTATTTGTATATAAAAATTTATTGGAAGAAGCTGGTTTTTATGATGAGAATTATAAGTTTGCACAAGATTACAGATTGTTTACTAAATTAATTGATTTAGGTTACGAAATCAAAATAATGTCTGATAAATTATATATATTAAATACTCAAAATAACATTTCTACTATTCATTTAGAAAAGCAAAAGTATTATTTTGAAAAAGCGAAAAATGATTATTTGAATAATAAATTATTCTAATTGGTGAGAAATGAAAATTAGTATTGGGTCAAAAATTATACAAGGACCATTTGGTGGTGGAAATGAATTTCTTAAAAATCTTAAAAACTATTTAGAAGAAAAAAATTACAAAGTTATAAACAATCTTGATGACGATGATATTGACATAATATTGTTGACTAATTCACTTATAGACTCTGAAACATCTACTTTTAATAATTATGACGTAGATTATTACATAAACTTTATAAATCCTTCAGCAATAGTAATTCAGAGAATTAATGAGTGTGATGAAAGGAAAGGAACTAAAAAACTTAACTCTACAATTTCCAAATTAAATAAAAATGTAGATCTCAACATATTTGTCAGTGAATGGCTCAAAAGTGTATACAGAAATTTTGATTTATATTCAAAACCCTCATATGTAATAAAGGGCGGTCCAAGCGAAATAATATTTAATACAAATAACAAACTTAAGTGGAATGGTGTAGAGAAAATAAAAATTGTTACTCATCACTGGAGCAACAACATAATGAAAGGATTTAATGAATATAAAAAATTAGATACTCTATTAGAAAAAGGGTTAAATGAATATTTGGACTTTACAATAATCGGTAATGTTCCTAAAAATTTAAGTTTTCCAAATTCTAAAATTATAAATGCCCTTTCAGGATCAGACTTAGCCAATGAATTAAAAAAACACCATATATACATGACAGCATCAATTAATGAACCATCTGGCAATCATCACATGGAAGGTGCAATGTGTGGCCTTCCTATTTTATATATAGACAGTGGGGCATTGCCGGAATATTGTAAAGATTATGGGGTAATGTTTAATATTGAAAATTTTGTATATAGTTTAGAAAAAATCAAAAAAAAGTATGATTTATTGTTCAAAAATTTAGATAGCTATCCATATACATTTATTAAAGCAGCAGAAATGTATGAAAAAATATTTATAGAAGCTATACAAAACAAAAAAAATATACATAAGAATCGTAATAAAACGTCCAAAATAGTAGTTATTATTAATTTGGTTATTAATAAATTAAAACTTTTTTTACACAGCCAATTTATAAAGGGAAAAAAATTTTTAGGATATTCAAAAAAGGTATTGAAAAATGTTAACTGACAAAACTTTGAGCAGGTTAATAAACATTTTATTCTTACTAATTTTTTTGATGCTTGTAAATGGTAGATCTTTTTTAGGAATTTATATATTTGGTTTTAGAATTGGTGAACTTTTAGCAGGGTTTTCATTAATTTTATTAATGTTTATTATTTCAAATTTTAATAACCTTAAGAAAAATTTTGGTCCAGCAATTTTGAACACTTATTTTTTAATTATCATATTTTTTATATTAAGAAATTTCATCGAAGGAATTGATTCAATAAGCCTTTACACATTTAGATCAGGCATGAATATTTGGTATGTAGCATATTTCTTTTTTGGATTTTTTATTTTTAAAAATTTTAAATTTAAGAAACTTCATATTGTTATTGGGTATGTAGGCCTTGCTATACAGTTTATTTTTAATGTATTGTATTATCCAAGTTTTTTAACAGAATTTTTTAATCAGTATTCTGATAAAACTCAGTTTCCTAAAGGATCAGAAATTGCAATCTTTTTTATAATTATTACTTTTTTTGCAAATAAATTTAATAAAAATAGCATTTATTTGTATATTTTTGTTATTTTCTCATCAATTTATTTGCCTTTAATGTTTTTCAAGAGTAGATCAGGAGGCTTTGCAGTTTTTTTATATGTTGTGTTTGAAATTTACAAAAACAGAAAATACTTTATCAATAATAGGAAAAATTCTATTGTAGTTTTTTTATTATCTGCATTTCTTTTTTCTCTATCTTCTCATTATATTTTAGGGAACCCAGTGGAGGTAGAAGAAACACCTGCGGCAGTTGCTCAGGTATTTAAACATAAATATGTTGTTGCTAATACTTATGATGAGGAACTCCCAATTTTTTATGTATTTGAAAATAGGATATATTCAGCTGATGGCAATCTAAATTGGAGGTTACAGCTTTGGCAAGATATTTTTGAAAGCTCAGAAAACTCCTTCGAGTTATTTTTTGGATATGGATTTTCTGAACAACACCCTGTTTATATTCAAAAAGTTTATTCTGGATTAGACGGTCTTAATGAAAATGCTCACAACTTTTTTATAAATCTTTTTGTAAAAGGGGGAATATTTTTCTTGACTACTACAATTTTATTTTTTTGGTTTATATTTAATAATAAAATTAGCAAACAATTTTACAAAATTGATGTCATTACATTTGTTTTACCACTATTAATTATTTCAATGTTTGATGGTTCTATGGAAAATCCTTATTTTGGTATACTGTTTTATTTTTTCCTAAGTAGTTTTTATGCTGGTATAAAATTTGATTGGGAGGCTCGATGAAAGCATTAATTACAGGAGTTACAGGGCAAGACGGATATTATCTTTCTAAGCTATTGTTAGAAAAAGATTACGAGGTACATGGCCTAATAAGAAGGTCTTCCAATATCAATACATCTAGAATTGATCCATTGATAGCTGAATTTAGTAAAAATAGTCAGTTTAAACTTTATTATTCTGATCTTCTAGATTCTTCTTCATTAACAAATTTAATTAATAATATTGCCCCAGATGAAATTTACAACCTTGCAGCACAATCACATGTAGCAGTTTCCTTTAAAAACCCAATGTATTCTACAAACACTTCAACCCAGGGCCCAATTACAATTCTTGAATCAATAAGAAATTCAAAAAAAGACATAAAATTTTATCAAGCATCATCCTCAGAAATGTATGGTGGTGCCGAAAAAAATTTACTAAATGAGAGTTCTTTGTTTGATCCAAAAAGCCCTTATGCTGCTGGAAAAGTTTTTGCACATAATATTACAAAAGTTTATAGAGAGTCTTACAACATATTTGCAGTAAATGGAATTTTGTTCAACCATGAATCACCATACAGAGGTGAGACTTTTGTTACTAGAAAAATAACTAGGGCTGTAGGTAGAATTTATCACAACTTGCAATCTAAATTAACTTTGGGAAATTTAGATGCATCAAGAGACTGGGGTTTTGCTGGAGATTATACAAAAGGGATGTATTTGATGATGCAGCACAACAAACCAGAAGATTGGGTATTAGCTACTGGTGAAACACACACCGTAAAAGAGTTTGCAGATTTAGCCTTTTCTCAATTAGACATGAATTGGGAAGATTATGTAGTAACTTCAGAAAAATATTCTAGACCTAATGAAGTACACCATCTACTTGGAGATGCATCAAAAGCAAAGAAAGAATTAAATTGGAAAATAGAAACCAGTTTTAACGATTTAGTAAAAAAAATGTTGGATAGTGATTTAGAGCTAGCTGAAAGAGAAAAAGTACTTATTGATAAAGGATTACTTAAACCAACATGGGAAAATCCAACTTAGGCAATATATTTAAGGTACCAATCGTAGGAAACTTTTAACCCTTCGCTTAATTTAGTTTTTGGATACCAGCCTAATTGATTTAACTTTGAAGAATCTAAGAGCTTCCTTGGATTACCATCAGGTTTTGATTCATCAAAGATTAACTTACCTTTGTAACCCACAATATCTCGTATTACATTTACTAACTTTTTAATTGAAACTTCTTCATTACTTCCAATGTTGTACAATCCCTCATCTACATTATTTTCAATCAAAAACAATATTGCATATGCTAAGTCATCTACAAACAAAAATTCTCTAAGCGGCTTTCCAGTCCCCCAGACTGAAAATATATTTTCATTGCTTACTTTAGCTCGATGCATCCGATGTATTAATCCAGGTATTACATGACTTTCATCATCAGAAAAATTATCATTTGGTCCATATAGGTTTGTAGGCATTAGATTCAATATTTTATTTCCATATTCTTTTGATATTGCATCTCCCATCTCTATAGATGCTAATTTTGCCATAGCGTAAGGAGAGTTAGTTGGTTCTAAAGGTCCAGTCATTAAAGAAGACTCACTAATTGGCACTTTTGCTTCCAAAGGATATATACAGCTACTACCCAAATTAATTAATTTAGTTTGTTTAAAGCTAACAAGGCTTTCTATAACATTCATGTTGATTTTTAAATTACTTATAATAAATTCTGTTCTATTGGTGTCGTTAGCCAATATACCACCTACTTTTGCTGCAGCATTAATAACAATGTCAGGGTTTACCTTATTAAATAAATTTTTTGTTTCACTTAAAGAAAATAGATTTGTGTCATCCCTATTTGATTCAATTACTTTGAAATCCTTACCCTGAGAGAGGATTCTTGATACAGAAGACCCAACCATGCCTTTGCTTCCTAGAACAAGAATTTTTTTATCTGAATCTATAGAATTCATATAAAGTATTATAAGAAAATTGAATTTATAAATTCAAATATATATCTAAAGGGTTTTTTAAGTTTAAAAATTTTCAAAGTTAGTATTGCTATAAATAAATCAATTACTGATTGCTTTTTCCATTTATGTGTTATATGGAACTTATTTTGTGAAAATTTTCTGTAATTTCTATGATAATAATTAGCATCTTGTTCAAAAGCCCCACTTGTAAGCCATGGTTTATGACTTCCAATAAAGTGAACAAAAAGTAAACTATTTTTATCATTAGATTTACTAGCAGCTTTAAAGTTAAATTTTTCATCTAACTCTAAATATTCTCCATTAAAAAATGAATTTAAAACATCTTGATCCCATTGAAGAATATTTTCATTAATTTTATCTAGTTGAGATAATAATTTTGTATGTAGGTCATTAACAATCCATTTTTGAAAATCAATTATCATCACTCCAGCGTTGAAGTAATTACTATCTACTCCAATTCTTTTTTCACCCATTCGATGTTCAGTTTTAGCAGCTATAGTCAAATCTGAACTATTAAGTTTATCTATTATTTTTTGAATTTCACTTAATGGATCTTTAATACAAACAACATCTGGGTCTAAAAAAACTATATTCTTTATTTGATTATTTAAATAATTTTTTATAAAAAGTCGAAAATATGTTGCAACACTTATGTGTACATTATTTATATTTGGGAAATCAAAACCGTAATCAATAAATTCATAAGACTTAATCGAATTTAAGTTTCTATGTTCTAGAATAATCTCTGGCACACTCTCAAGGAAAAGTAAATCAGTATGAATTACGTGTATATTTATCTTTTCTTCAACAAGATCTAATAATGAAATCATAGAAGTAAATGCTTGTAAATTATAATTTTGGTCAAAGCAGTATAGGAAATTTATTTTATTATTCATATTGTTTATTTAATTAATATAATACTCAATCCAATGAATATAATTAGATAATGTGTGGATTCACAGGATCAATTTCATTTCATGAAATAGATAATAAAGAAGTCGAATTAGCAAATAAAATCATCGAATGCAGAGGTCCTGATTCAACAAACTTTACTCAAAAAAAACATAAAAATAAATTCGTTAGTTTATGTTTCAACAGGTTGGCTATTTTGGATCTTGCTGAAATTGCTAATCAACCAATGTATTCAGCTGATTTCAAAACTACATTATTATTCAATGGAGAAATTTATAACCACAAAGAGTTACGTACTGATCTCAAAAACAAAGGCATAAAGTTTCAAACCTCTCATTCAGATTCAGAAACTCTTCTTATTGGGATTTCATATTATGGATTAGATTTCATAAAAAAAATTCGGGGACAATTTGCAATTGTATTTTTAGACGAAAAGAATGATAAGCTATATTTGATTAGAGATCGGTTAGGTCAAAAACCACTTTACTTTACTTATAATGATCAACGAATAAATTTTGGCTCCAGTCTCTTGTCTTTACTACCGCTAGAAAAAAACTATTCTCTTGATGTGAATCAGGCTTACAACTATTTAAATTATGGAAAAATTATTTCGCCAAATACGTTATTTAAAAACTTATATAAAGTTGAACCAGCCCAAGTGTTAGCGTTTGACTTAAAAAAAGATAAGTTTGAAATGAAAAAATTAAAATATTGGGACATTAAAGACTATCTAAGTGACGATGATTTCGACAATGAATATTTTTTTGATATTTTTTCAGAGTCTATAAATATTAGAGCAAGCGCAGATGTTCCCGTTTCGAACTTATTATCAGGAGGTATTGACTCCACTTCAATAATTAAAAATATGGTTGACAGCCATAAGGAAGTTAATTCATTTTCTATATACTTAACACATTCTAAATATGACGAAAGTAACTACATCAAAGAAGTTGTGAATAAATATCAAACAAACCACAGAGCAGTTTCTATTTCTTCTGATATTACTAAACAACAAATTCTTGAAGCTCTTGACTGTTTAGATGAGCCTTACAGTGATCCTTCAGTAGTACCTTCTTATATAATTAGTAAAGAAATTTCAAAATATTTCAAAGTTGCAATATCAGGAGATGGGGGAGATGAGCTTTTAGGTGGGTATAAAAGAACTATGTTAAGTTTAAATAAAGGTAGTTTTTTTGGTGATGTATTTTCAAAACTAATTACTTTTTACCCTTCATTTCTTGGTTCAGGAAATAAATTTTTATTAAATTCTACTGATTTAGAAAAAAAATATAGATCATTTTTAGAAGATCATAAACTTTTGAAACTTCTTGGCGTGAAGTCTTCAGAATATAATTATGCAGATGGTTTAAGTTATTCAGATAACAATTACTTTAAAAACCTTTTAATCTCAGATTACAGATTTTTTCTACCCGAAATGATGATGTTTAAAATTGACAGAACTTCAATGGCAAACTCTCTAGAAATCAGATCCCCATTTGTTGACCATAAACTAATTGAATATATTATGTCAACAAAAAATTCATATATTGATGCAAGTAATTCAAAAATGATATTAAAAAATTATTTGAATCAAGACTTTGAAAAAGTTTTTTTACAACGTAAAAAACAAGGGTTTGTATTTGACGTTGAAAAATGGGTATATAGCAACATAAATTTTATAATAGAAGTAATTTCAAATGGTGAAATTATTAAAAATCTTAATCAAAATGCAATTTCTTTGCTTCAATTAAACAAGTCTCGAATTAATGGGCAAAGAATTTGGCGATTATTTGTTCTAGAAAATTATATTTCAAAAATTTCTTCTAGATAGATCTACAAAATCATTAAAAAACAGTTCAACTGATTTTTCTAAGGAGTAGTTTTTTTTAATCTTACAAGAACCATTAGTACTTATTTTTTCAGATAGTTTTATGTCGTTTTTAATTTTGTCGAATTTTTCTTTTAGTTTATTTTCTTTTAGTTCGAATATAAGTCCGTCAATTTCATCAATAATTAATTCCTTATGGTTAGGAATATCTGAAACAAAAGTAATACAGCCAGCTTCCATGGCTTCTAATATCGTTTTTGGGTTCCCTTCATAGGTTGAACAAGATACAAAAAATTTGTATTCTTTTAAAACATTCAATAATCTTTCATTTTGAATTTTTCCTAAAAAGTTCATATTTACATTCAGCTTTTTAGCTTGCCTTAGCAGCTCTTCTTTATTGGCTCCGTCTCCAATAATATCTATTTGAATTTCACCATACGTATTTTTAAATTCGGAGATCAAATATTCATAATTCTTTTGTTCAACCAATCTTCCTACAGATATGAGTCTGTTTTCATGTTTTTTTATTGAGGAGCTTTTAGTAATGCTGACCCAATTAGGTCTGTATAAAATCTTGTTTTTGTATTTAGGATAATTTGTTGTAAACCTTTTAAAGTCAGTATTACTAGTAACGGTAAAATAATCAGCATATCTTAATGCAAGCAATGTTAAAAGTTTATATAAAAGAACTGTTGTTTTAGGCTTACGATCTTTAATTGCAAAATCTAACATATCATAGCCAGTTCTAATTATTAGAGGTTTTTTGTAAATAAATTTGGAAATTATGGGGATCCAGCATCCTAAAAGCTGATTTTGAAATATAATATTCGATTCCTTAATTTCTTTTTTAAAGAAAATAGGTATGAAAAAGGAAATAAGTAATCTTAAAAATTTATTATTTAGATTAAAAAAAGGTTTGGAAATAGGATATACATTAAATGAACCGTATTTATTGCCAAGTTCGATATCGTTTTTATTTCCATATGTAAAAAATGAAAAAGAAATATTTTTATTTTTTTCTAAGGATTTGAAAAATTTTAACTCTCTTTCTAATGTATTAGATTCTTTCCATGTATTTAGAGAATAATCCCAGGTAAAAAAAACAGCTACTTTCAACTAAGCCTTATAAGTATTCTTCATAAGATTTTTCCTCAACAAAATCAGAATTGAAAGAAATATTTATTTGATTTTTAATCTCAAACCGCTTGTCATTTGTGATGTAAACATTTCTAGCAAGTTGAATAAATTTCTCTTCGAATTTTCCTTCTTTTTCTAGGATTCTAATATCATCTTCAACATTCCAAAGTTTTAAATTAATCTCTTTTAGTTTGTCATATAAAGGTTTTAATTCTTTGTTGTTAAGATCTAGTAACTCTAAAGTCTTTTTTAGGCTTATTAATTCTTTAGTTATATTGTTTAATTTATTTTCATCTTTTATCTTTTCATTTTTAATTTCGAGTATTGAAATTTTATCTAAAAGTTCACCAAGAGAAATTGGTACATTAATTTTCATTTAAAACCTGCCTTAACATATAAATCAATGATATGTATCTACTTAATTTAAATATTTAATTTCTTTCCAATTTTTTGTTAAATATACTTGAGCACCTTTTTGACCCTCTTTTTTAATATTATGAAAATATAAATTAGCTTTAGTTTGAACTCTTTCTACCAGATGTAAAAAACTACTATCTAAACAATGAATTTCACTTGCTAATTCAATTACCTTTAAATAATAAAATATGTTTTTAAAAATGTCGGTATCCTTATCAATGTATATTGAAGGTAGATTTTTATTGGTTCTCAGTTCTACTTTTCCGAAAGAGCTTTGATTATGCACTAGCTGAAATTCTTTTTTGATATTGTAATAATCTTTTAAATAATTAAATAATTCAGTTTCTTTATTTTCATCTCTTTGGAGATCAAATTTTTCAAATGAAATTGAATAAGGTAAATTAAATTGACTATAGAAAGATTTATTGAAAGGAGGAAGACGTTTTTTAAATCCAACTTTTAAAACCTTTAATTTATTCGTTTTAGAAAATTCTTGAACATCTTCCTCTTCTGTGTCATTTTCAATTTTAAAAATTTCAATATTGGATGCCCCTCTATACAGATGGGTAATATTGTTTATGTCCCTAGATTTTACAGGTAGATAAATTTGTTCAAATTTTTCTGAAAAGTGATTTATTAGACCATTGCAAACTATATGGTCACCCAGGCCTTGGTGAGTATGGGCTATAAACGAATTGCTACGAACTTTATTTATATTATAAGTTGTATTTAAGATGTTCACTTATATCAGTTTAAATAGGTTTTAAACAACAAGTTATAAATATTTTTTCTTTTAACAGATTAAATTACATTACTAATATAAAACAATATATGAAAAATATCACTTATATATTTAGCCAAAATCGTAAAACCAATTTACTTACAAAAAAGTTAGAGGCTAGAGAATTTTATTATGGCGCTGATTATTTTGAAAAAGAAAACAATCTTAAAATTATTGAATTTAATGATGGAAGTAATAGAATATTAAAAATTTTTGACCGCTTAATTAGTAGGTATGCAAGCTTGCCCTTCTATACATCAAAACTAACAAACCTCAAAAATTTTAAAACTATTTATAGGTCAGATTATGTATTTCTCATTAATGAAGGGGTGGGTTTTTCTTCAATATTTTTAATCATTTTTTCAAAAATTTTTAATAAAAATTTAAAGGTTTCATTATTTGTAATGGGTTTGTACAGTAAAAAATTACGATATAGAAATCTTAAATTTTTGCACAGTCTTTTGATAAAAATATTAGTTTTTTTCATGGATGATGTTTTATTTCTTGGAGAAAGAGAATTTGATATTGCTTCAAAAATGCATTCAAAAAAAAGTATAAAAAAATTAAAATTCGTACCATTTTGTATTGATACAAAGTTTTGGTCACCTCAAGTTAGTTATAAAGAAAGAATTTCAAATTCAGTAATTTTTATTGGAAATGATAGCAATAGAGATTTTGATCTATTAATTTCAATCACCAAGTCATTAACTGATATTAATTTTATAATTGTTTCTTCTAATCCAATCTTTGATCAAATAAGCTTGCCAAATGTCACTATATATAAAGGTGTTTGGGGAAGCTCTATTTTTTCTGATTATGATATTAAAAAAATTTATGAGAGCGCAAAATTATCTATAATTCCTTTAAAGCAAAGCAGTCAACCTTCTGGACAAAGTGTAGCTTTACAGTCAATGTCTATGGGAGTTCCTGTAATGATAACGGATACAATAGGTTTTTGGGAAAAGAAGGCATTTAAGCAAAATGAAAACATAATTTTTATAAAAAGTTTTGAAAAGAATGATTGGATAAAAAAGATTACAGAGCAGTTAGATAATTTAGAAAGTTTAGAAAAGATTTCCAAAAATTCATCTATTAATGTACAGGAAAAATATAATTTACAAAATTTTTATGCCACACTTAATGAAATTGTAAATAAATAATTTGGATTGATAGAGAAATTTTAATTATAAACACTAAGTAACACTGTATAATTGAACCATCAATGAGGTTACCTGCAAAATGATAAAGCTATCTAGAAAACAGTTTTATAAAAATCACTCAAATGAAATAAGTAAATATCTGTCACCTGAAAGTCCAACTCTCCACAT
>Ga0255766_10001070_pt1 | contig 25276 bp, 21 predicted proteins | sample 071ome_23_FD_179966 | JGI IMG/M metagenome (GOLD analysis project Ga0255766, IMG submission 179966) | Coastal salt marsh microbial communities from the Groves Creek Marsh, Skidaway Island, Georgia - 071403BT metaG (version 2) | ecosystem: Environmental > Aquatic > Marine > Intertidal zone >... | reverse complement strand
CTCAATTACCAGTCAGATGACAATAAAAAAATAAAATTTATAAAAATAACAAATAGAAGATATTTACACCCTTACTTACATTTAATTTTAAATAAAAATCAAAAAAATATAATAAATGAAAGTGATGCAATTATACATTTTGGTAATTTTGGTTTTAAAACTAATACTAAATCTTTCGTATTAATCCAAAATATACTCCCATTTGTCAAAACTAATATAAAGAATTTAATTTTAAAGTACTATATCTCCAAAAGCATGAAGTCTTCTGACCATATCATTGTCCAATTGAGTCATGTTTCTAAATTTTTTAATCAGAAGTATAAAAATAAGATATTGGAAATTGGAAAAATTGAAGAACATATTGTAGAAGCAAAAAAAAATTCAGGAAAACTAGTTTTCTTTGGTAGTAAAGTTCCAAATAAAAATTTTCAATTTATGGTTAAAGTCCTTCAGAAATTTGATGAAGCAGTTAACGTAACAGTAGTTAATCCTCCAGAAGATATTGCCGGTTTTAATTGTGTTTATACAGAAACTAACAAACAAGCATTAAAAGTTCTTTCAGAAAATGATATTTATTTTCATGCTAGTGATTATGAAACAGTAGGATTACCTTTGTACGAAGCACAAAATCTAGGTTTAAAGTTAGTTATACCACAAAAACCATATACAACTTATTTTAATGGCGACAGTGTCTTTTTTTATGAACATAAAAACTTAAGAAGTGCTCGTGCAAAAATTAAAGAAGCAAATAATCTAAAAATTAAAAATTCTAAAGCATTAATTTATAACGAAAATTGGTCAAAAATCTTAAAATATATTTAATTTTTTTGTAATTGCCTGAGCTGTAAAGTTTTCTAAAAAATAATTTTTTTCAAAACTTTTTATATTTTCAAAAACAATATTTAGCTGATCTAAAATTTGACTCAATTGTGAATCTTTGTTTACAATAATTAAATTTTGAAATTTATTGGTTAAATTAATAACTGGATCATTTTTAATTTCTGAAAAATGAATTACTGGCTTACCAGTTGAAATATACTCAATAACTTTACTAGGTAATTGAGAAGAGTTTAAATTTCCAATTGATAGTAAACAATGCATTGAACTTGACATTTTTTTTAAAGCTTCATCTCTGTCTATAATCTCAAAAAATTTATGGTTTGATAAATTAAAATTAGTTTGTAAAACAATACTTTTAGAGTCTTGGTTTGTAAACCATTTAAAAAGTATTTCTGAATTTTTAAAGAATTTTATTGTTTCCTCAGGAGAACGCACTCCTTTGGTTAAAATACCAAAATATCCCATAATTATTGGTGAAGAACTATAGTCATAATTTATTGATTCCAAAAAAATATTTTCATTGAACGAGCTGATTGGATTACCGATTAAAATTTTATTTTCATCAATTTTAAATTTTTCAATATGTTGTTGCGCAACTTCTAAATGAGTAAATATGATTTGACTTGCAAGTTTATAAAATTTATTTTCAAAATAAAAATTTAATTTTTTGTAAATATAAATATTATTTTCTAAAGCTTTAGTTTTTAATGAGAATGGGTCGCCAATATCTATTATCCAATTTTTTTTCTTTTTTTTATTAATAATAAATGCAGCAACATGTGAAGAAAAAGGTAAACTTACAGAAATTATGCAATCATATTCATAGTTTATTTTATTTCTATTTTTGTAAACAGAAATTAACCAAAACATTGCATAATCTGGCCACGAGAAAGTTTTAAAAAAGAATCTATAAATTTTTTTTAAGAGAAATAAAAGATTTTTTTTGATAATTGAATTTTCTTTGTTTGATTCATTTCTTAAGTTATTTATTAAATTACTTGCTTTATTATTACCGAGAAAAATAACATTATTATTTTTTACTTGGTTCAATTGACTTGTAGCAGTTAAGATTTTAACTTCATGTCCTTCCGAAATTAATTGATCAGTCAATAATTTCCATCTAGTTGTTCTAGGACTTGTTAAAGGTAGATATTGGTGAGAAATTACTAGTATTTTCTTATTTTTCATAAATTTCTTTCGAATACGTTAGACCAACTAAATATGCAAACCATAAACTTAGTTCTTCAGCTTGGAAAAAATACATTATTAACATCACCAATATACTTAATGCAATTGTTTCATTAGTTTCGTTAAAGTTAAGAATTAAATGTTTAAACAATAAGACTAAATTTAAAACAAACCATAAAATTCCAAAAATTCCTGAAGAAATTAAAATATTAAAATATAAATTATTAAAAGATACAATATTATTGCTGTATCTTTCAATTATGACACCGTTTCTAATATAAAAAGTTAAATCGGATTGAGTTTTTGACTTTATATACTGATCAGATAGTTCTAAATTTGCAACTCCCAAACCTTTACCAAAAAATTCTATTTTATTATTTTTTATATAATTTAAACCTATATTTAAACTTTCAAATGAATCAATCCCTGATTTCATAATACTCTCAGCTCTTACGAATAAACTAGAAAATATATCTTCAGAATTCTTAGCACGATCTTGTTCGTCATCATAATATTCACAACTACAATAATCGGGTGAATATGGTGGACATTGATTAGGGTCTAGGGGTGGAAATTTGTAAGATAATGAATTTGAAATAAACAATGTTATTAAAATAAAGAAAAATAATAAAATATAATTTTTTTCAAATCTTTTTTTTTGTATTACTGAAAAAAGAATCAATATCAATATAGAAATTATTAAACTAAGTACACCAGTTAAGCTTCTCGTTAGTATTAATGAAAGAAGAGGTATAAAAATAAAAATATTCCATAATTTATTTGATTTACTTTTCAAAATATAAAACGGTATAGTTGGTGAAATCCAAACGGCTAAAAAGCTTGGTTCTCTAAATGTTCCATAATTTCTTAAAATTGTACAAGCCTTTATTATACTTTGAAAGCCAATCCCAGTACCCAATCGATTTCTGTAGAAATCAGAATATTCAAGAATGTATGAAAAATAAGAAACTAAAGATAAAAGTGAAATTATTAAAGATGAATAAACAACTAAATCAACCAATTGATTTTTATTAACAGGTGAATTAATTATCAAAATTAATACCCCGGTGAATACCAATACATTTGTAATTCTAAGTAAAATATACAAGTCAATATTTGTCGTGGCATTTGTAACTAAAGAATTAAAATTATAAAAATAATAAAAAATTGAAATTGTCATCAAGTAAATCGAAAAAAATATAAATGACTTAGACTTTTTTAATAAAATTATTTTTCTATGTAAAATAAAAATACTGAATAAAGTAACTAGTAATAAATTAGCTATCCAGGGTAAAGGTATAGAAAGTATACTAAACGCATCGAGTCCATTTAATAATATTGATAAAAATAGAACAGAATAAAAAAGTTTTTGTACCTTCATTAATTTAATCTTTTGTAACCATTTGAAAATTTTTTCTTAATGCCATTTGTACTACTTCCCCACTTTAAATATGGGTTAATAATTTCTTCATTGCAATAATCATTTATCCTAATTATTCCATCATCAATATGGACTTCTCTATAAACTTTGTAATTTAAGAATTCAGCACTTCCTAAAAAATAAAATTTATTAAAAGCTAAAGCTTTTCCGCTTCTTGTTCCATTGAGTCTAAAGCAGTCGAAGATACTCTCTTCTGGAAATTTAATTTTAAGATTAGGTCCCCAATGATAATCTAAAGATCTAAATGAATTTCTAATTTTAATATTATCAGTATAAGTACCTGTACCAGGATCTCTCGCTATCCATTTTCCATTAGTATAAGCCTCAATTGAAAGTTGGTCGTGGTGAGCGTGCCCACCAATTTCATTTTGACCAATTGGACCGCATCTTATACTAAAATATTCTTTTTCATTTCTCCAAATATATATTCCAAAAAGTTCGAAATTATAAATCTCATAAGTGTCATGAAAGATTTGAATCGGAGTATTTTCAATTTTTATAAGATTATTTAAGTTTATATTATTATTTGTTATCTCTTTAATGAATAAATTATTATACAAATTAGATTCAACAATAAATAAAGAATCCACCATTAAAATTAACCAGTCTAATTTCAATGGTTGGATTTCATTATGGAATAAGTAGAATATCCTTCCTGAATCATTGTCACCTATTTGTGAAAGCTCATTATCAATTAAAAGTGAAGATATGAAAATTTTATTATTTAGAAGAATTTTATCTATCCTTTTCATCACTTTTTGTTCACACTCTAAAGCTTGAAAAGCTAATTTAAATAAAATAACAATTTCAGTCGCAAATGCTGCATAATGTGAACTACCTTCAAAATTTGTACCATCTTCATAAAATTGAGTATTTAATGTTTTAATAGCTTCATTAACTATCTCATTAAACAAGTTAGCATCGATATCTATTTCAAAATTCGAAATAGTTAATAATAAAGAAGCTAACTCAACAAGGTAATGGTTCCCAATAACGTTACCTTTATTTTCTAAATTATTTAAAACAAATTCAAAATGTTTTGCTATTTCATTCTCAAGTTTGTCTTTGTTATTATCAAATAAAATTACTTTGTTTAGATTGTTTTCTAAAAGAACTCTATGAAATATTAAATTAACTAATCGGATAGAAACATCCATTGGACTATTCCAATATATTGCTGGAAAATTAAAGTCTTTATATGTAATGGTTTCTTTATTAAAGTAATTTTCAACTTGCAGACCTTGAAGTCTTGCTATTTCATAGGTAACTTTTACATCTGCTTTATTAAAATAAGCAGGTTTAAATCTTTTAAAGTTAAATTTGTAAGAATTAAAAATATCTTCGTTTAGCGATATTATATCTTTATCTAATTTTTTACCAAATACAATTTTGGAAGATCTATCAAACTCTTCATATTGATTTATCAGTAAAGGTAATGTGTTTACTAAAAAATTATCTAAATTTGTTTTTTTGTATTTTAAATTTATTGAAGAAGTAATTTTTTTTATATTAATTTTTTTTGAATTAAAAAAATAATACTTAATTTTTCTTAACAAGTTAAACACTTTATGCATAAGATTTTCTAATACTAAGAGTTGATACAATTGCTAAAAGAAATTGAGACATGATAATTGAAATAATTGGAAAATTATATTCATTACTATTTAAAACGTAATAAATGACAAAAGATAAGAAACATGTAAAGATTATTGCTTTTGTAATTCTAAGTTCATAATTTAAGGCTCTTGCATAAATAATATTAACTCGTGACCAAACCATAAGAGGAAGTGCAAACAGTACTTGAAAAGTAAATTTTGATACATCTTTAAATTCAGAACCTAGCAATAACGTAAATAATTCTGAACCGATATCGACAATAAAATAATAACTTAGAGGAATTGAAAAAAGTATAACTGAAAAGATAAGCAGTTTTTTTCTAATATTTAAAATTTTATTAAAATTAGTTTCTTTTGAAAGCTCAGGAAATAATATATCTAAACTAGCAGCAATAATTTGAAATAGAATTTCAAGGATTCTTCTTGTCCAAGCAAGAACGCCTAACATTGAACCATTGTAAAATAAAGCAAGTATTAAAATATCAAATTCAGAAATTAGTGCACTAGAAAAAGTTGTAAGAACCATTTTTTTCCCAGATTGTCTTAAATGCTTTTTATTGTTATCTTTGTCTTTTAAAGCTATTAGTTTACTTTTTTCAGGTATTGAATAATGAGCATAAAGAAAAGATACAAATAATAAAAATACTTGAAAATATAAAAAATATAAAATTGAAATTTTATAGCTTAAAATGAAAATTGACACTGTTCCGTAAGCTAAAGTTCTATAAATAATTTGTTTTGAACTAGTTATAAAATCACCTTTTGATTGAAAGTATGCAAGAGCAATATGAATTAGTTCATTGATTACGAAACTGAATAAGAATAGTAAACTCATTTTTAGATTTCTATTAAGAATTAAAGATGCTGGAATAATCACTAAAATTGCAATTAATAAGTTTTCTAATACTACCCTATAAGAATTAACAAAAATTATTAAATCTGAGTTCTGATTTTTTGCTCTATCTCTTGTAACGACTAAGGCTAATGAGAGTACTGCAGCAGTACCAATTAAAACTGAAAAACTTTTAGCTGATGCATATTCTCCATAAACCTCTGCACCATAATTTCTACTTATTAATGTAATAATTAATAAATTTACAATTAATAAAATTATTTGCATTAAGGAGATGTAAATCGAGTTTTTTTTCAAATTTTCCATTTTATATTCTATTTAAATGCCATCTTGATAAATTTAAAAGATACCACTTTTTTTGATAATCGAATCCTTCAAGAATTTTCTTTAAGCTTTTATCATTAAAAAGTTTGGTATCATCATTAAACTCAAATATATAATTATTAAAAGATTTAGCGTCTTTTTTAATCCATTCCCCAATTGGTGCCCTAAAGCCTTGTTTTTTTCTATGTGAGATTTCTTTTGGTAAATAATTTGAAGCAACTTGTTTAAGCAAAAATTTTTGTTCTGAAGAATTAATTAAGTGATTTTGAGGAAGAGAAAGTATAAATTCAACTAATTTATGATCTAAAAAAGGCACCCTAGCTTCTACTCCAGATTGCATTACTAATTTATCCATTCTCATAAGTAATAGCTCAGGTATTCTAATTTTTAAGTCTATTAAAGTCATCCATTTATACAATGAACTATTTGGTTGAGAAAAATATTCAATCCATTTTTCATCAACATAATTAATCAATTTATACTCATCATTTAATCCATCTTTAAGTAAATAGTTTATTTCTGAGAGGTTAAAGCCAATAGCTCCACCTGAAAAAATTGTACGATTAAAAAGAATATTTGAAATTAGATTCAACCTGTGATTTGTAAATTTAGAAAACTCTTTTGAACTTTTAAAAATAGGTTGTAAAAATTTATTTAGTTTTAATAACCTATGCCAGTGATCATAACCGTAAAACAATTCATCAGCACCTTCACCTACTTGTACAACTTTTATATTGTTTTGTCTTGAAGCTTTACCTAAAAAAAATAATGGTATTCCAACTTCGTCGCCTATTAGATCGTCTTCATAAAAGGAATAGTTATCAAATATTTTTTTAAAATCGTTATAAGTTATTTTTTCTTCAACTAGATTAATTCCAATATATTTTGAAGCTAATTTAGCTTCTTGAACTTCTCCTTTGTAACCTTCAAAGTGTTCGTCATAATCAATATTAAAACCAGTTAATTTAACATTATCACTGTTTTTCATTAACTTACCCAAGAGAGATGAATCTAAACCACCTGAAATAAATAGTCCAACTTCTACATCGCTTACTTTACGGTATTCAACAGATTCTTTTAATAATTTATTCAACTGAATTTTTGATTCATTTATAGTAATGTCTTCGTTAATCTTAATATCGAAAGGATCCCAGTAATTTACTAGTTCAAATTTTCCTTTTGTATCTATTTTCATAAATTCTCCAGGTTGTAACTTATAAATGTTTTCATTACCAGTTTGATTTTGTGGAACACATAAATGTCTTAAATAGCTAACATAAGCATCTTTATTTGGTTTAAAATTAACCATTCCAAGGTTTTCAATAGCTTTTAATTCTGAACTGAAGATAATATTATTTTTTGTTATTGAGTAATAAAATGGTTTTATGCCAACTCTATCCCTTGCTAAAAAGAGCTCTTTATTTTCTCTATCATAAATTGCAAAAGCAAACTGTCCTCTTAGTTTGCAAAGAAAATTTGAACCATGTTTTATGTATCCTTTAAGAAGAACTTCTGTGTCTCCATTTGTTTCAAAATTAAACCCAAATTGTATTAGTTCTTCTCTTAATTCTTTATAGTTATAAATTTCTCCATTAAAAACGATTGTGTATTTTTCATCTTGATCAGATAGAGGTTGGTTGGAGCGTTCGCTTAAATCAATTATAGAAAGCCTAGTATGTACAAAACATATATTTTTGTTTAAATATTTATGAGATGAGTTATCAGGGCCCCTATGTTTAAGTGACCTTTTTAGATTTTCAATTAAAGTTTGATCAATTTCTGTGTTGTCAAAATTAACAATTCCAGCTATTCCACACACAATTTAACTCTAATGTTAATTTATAATTTAAATAAGAATAATTTATTTTGTTTAAAGTAAATATTATGAAAATTGTATTAGATATTTTAATTTTGATTACTTTAATCCCATTTTTTGTAGTTTTATTTCCAATAATATTTTTTATTTTATTAGTTTTTCAAGGCAGACCTGTAATTTACTCTCAAAATAGGGTAGGAAAAAACGGAAAAATATTTAAGTTATATAAATTTAGAACTATGTTAAATTCAAGTAGCCAGAATGTTCATGAAAAACATTATAAAAATTTATCAATTAACAAAGAAATAAAACCTTCTCTAAGTCCTGAAATACCAATAAGAATAGAAAACGATGACAGGATTACTAAGATAGGAAGCTATTTAAGAAAAACTTCACTAGATGAGTTACCAAATATTTTTAATGTTATAAAGTTTCAAATGTCATTTATAGGTCCAAGGCCATTAGTAGAATACGAATCAGAATTATATGGTGATTACAAAATTAAAAGGATATCTGTTAGACCTGGTATATCTGGTTTAGCTCAAGTACAAGGTAGATTAGATTTAAGTCTTCAAGAACGCCTATATTGGGATTTACAATATATCGATAATAGTTCATTTATATTTGATATAAAAATATTATTGAAAACTTTAAAAGCAGTTATTTCTAGAAGGGGTGCTAGATAATTAGATTTAAATATTGATTAGAAACTATTTCTTTATTTGAAAATTTAGTTAAATAATTATCAATGTTTTCAAATTTTCTTTTTAAACTTTCTACATCTTGTGTTTGAACTAAAAAACTCTCTACACTTTTTTCAACTTTAGGATCTAAATTAAACCCCAAACCATATTGGGTAACAAAATTTGAAACTGCAGATTCTGAATTTGAAAAATTAACTATTATTTTGTTCATAGCTAGATAGTCAAACGTTTTTCCTGGAAATCCTTCAAACGTAATTTCTTTGTCGAGCGAAACTAATGCGAATGGATAATCTTTAATCAACTCTTCAAGCTCAGATCTTTCAACATAAGGAAGCACATCAATATTTTCACTGCGTAACTTATAAATTGATTCATACAATTCACCAGAACCAAATATTTTAAGTTTCCAATCTTTCGGAAATGCATAATTAAAAAATTTAATAAAATCTTCTAAATTTTGAGGGGAACCAATGTTACCAGTGTATATAATTGTCTTTAAATTTAAGTTAGGTAGCTCTTTATTTCTTAAGTTTGGTGAGAAATGATGAATAACATGTAACTTACTCTTAGGTATTCCTCTAGATTCAATTAAATAATTTTTAAGTTCTAAAGAATTTACAACAACTGAACTAACAGAATTTAATGAATAATTATCTATAATTTTAAATAATAATGAGATAAATTTGAATTTAGTTTTATTCAACTTATCTGATATTTCAGGATAAAGTTCCCAGACTGAGTATATAGTATCGATTTTAAGAAATTTTGAACAAAAAATACAAACGAGATTCATTGTAGGTGGATAACTAAAAATTAAAATTTTTTTATAACTTTTTCTATTTTTATAAATAAACTTCATAGATTTAAAATTAAAAATTAACCACTGTAAAAACCTTTTTGAGTTTTTGAAACTTCTTTGATTAGAAACTAAATAATTTACTTTGAAACTCTTATAACTTCTATTGTAAAATTTTATATTTTTTAAATCTAAGTCTTGTTTTTTTAAATTATTATATTGTGGAGAACTTGCTAAAACTTCAATATTTTGTAGCTTTTTATTCAACTCTTCTGCAATTTCAGATACAATCATACCAGTTGATACTGAGTCAGGTGGAAATGTGAGTGAATGTAAAAGTATTTTATTCATTTAAAAAAAGAACGAGAAATATCAAAATCGTAATTTTCTTTTTTATGATGATTAAAATTTTCTTTCATAATTAATTCAATTAAATCTTCAACAATGATCTGCGAAGCATTGCCTTCACCAAATGGGTGTTTCCAATTAGTATTTATTAATTTTTCTGCTTCCAAATGAAAATAACCAAAATCTTTAATCTCTTTTAAAGGGTCAAATTTAATTGAAGAATTCACTTCGTAAACTTCTGGCCTTTCAGTTGAGTATCTCATTTGAATTGAAGGAACGCCTAAAATACAAGCTTCTTCTACAACCGTCCCAGAATCAGTAATACAATATTTTGAATTTTTAAGTAGATACATGAATTCTAGATAACCAATAGGATCTACAGCAGTCACATTATCATTTAAATTCAAACCTAATTTATTAATTTGCCTTTGAGTTGCATACCCAATAGGAAAAATAACTTTATATTTTGATGAATTGACAAGAGAAATAATCTTTTTTAAGCTATCTAAATTAAAAATGTTTTCGCGTCTATGACAAGTAACGACGATAAATTCATTTTTTTTGACAACATTTAAAATTTTGTCTTCAAGGTATTCTTGACCATTATTAATTAAATCTAAATTTTCATTAATAATATCAACAATAGGGTTAGTAGTTACTTTAATGATGCTTTCTGAAATTCCTTCTTTCAGTCCTTGACTTTTGTAATTCTCTAAATAGGCATATATTCTATCTGAAAGATGATCTATTGTTTTTCTATATTTTTCTTCAGGCATGCGCCAATCATAAGACCTCATACATCCTTCTATATGCACTATTGGAATGTTTTGTTGTGCAACAGCGATTGAACCCATCACTGTGTTTGTATCGCCTAAAAAAACAACACCTTTATATTTATGATTTTCTAAATGATTATATGTTTGTGAAATTACTGAAGAAACAATAGTTGAATCGTTCTTTGTATCTAGTTCAAATTCAAAATCAGGTTTTGGTGTATTAAGTTGTTTAAAAAAAATATCTTTCATATTTGAAGAATAATGTTGACCTGACCAAATAAAATCTACTTGAATTTCCTTATTTTCTTTTAATTTTTTCAAAATTTTTGAAGCTCTTATTACATCGGGCCTTATCCCTAAAATTATTGCGATATCTTTCATTACGTACTTAGAATACCTTGTGTAATTTTACTTTTAGATAATTCATATATATTTTCTTCAATTGTTGGAATATTTTGATAACCAGCATTATTCCAAAGTATTGAATTATTATGTTTATAAATCGTATTTAGTGTTCTATCAATAGAATTTCCAGAATTAGTTTTTTCAACTTCCACATTTAAATTGAAATATTTTTTAAAATATTTCAACAATTCATACTTAGTTACAATATTTTTAGGAATTAAATGTTGCAAACTATTGTCATATAATTCATTTTTTATGATTCCTAATACTATTTTTGCAAAATTTAAAGTTGTAATTCCATTCCATAAATGGTCTTCGTAGCCAAAGATTTTTTTGTTTTTATTATGAATGATCCAATTTAAAAGTGACCGTCCATCACCGCTTTCTGGACCAACTATGCTAGATCTGATTATAAGTTTGTTTTGAGAAAAAATTTCACCTGCTATTTTTGACATTCCATAAATATCTTTTGCATCCTGATAAGATGTTTCAACGTATCCTCCTAAGTCTCCAGAAAAAACACAGTCTGTACCAATTTGAATATATTTATATTCATATTTTTTTGAAAGTTTTGAAAGTAATAGTGGAAAATATGAATTTACTTTAAAAGCATCATTAATTGAGTTAATGTCTTCTTCTTTTATAACTGGTTTAATTAATCCGATACAATTTACTAAAACATCTGGATTAAAATTTTTTAAAATCTTTTCTAAGCTATCGGCTCTTACATCAAAATTTATTGAATTTAAATTTGAATTAATATTATCTTTTTCTGTTCTTAAGATGTTATAACTTGTGTTTTCAGTTAAATATGAGTACACCATTTTTCCTAACATGCCATTTGAACCTAGAATTAGTATTTTACTCATATAAATTAGGTTTATATTTAGACCAAGGATCCCAATATTGAGGTTCAAATCTATAATCATCTTGAGATGATTCATTAATAGTAGATGTTGAATAATACCGTATTCTATTTTCCAGTGTTAAATTCATAGCACCATTTGCAAAACCTGAGGGTATATGAATTATTCCAGAGCTTGGAGCAACTTCAAATTCATAAATTTTATTTTTTATATTTGGTTTAGAAAAGTTATCTACTTTTACTATACAAATTAAAAACTTTCCAACTTCTACATTAACCCACTTTTCCTCAAATTTATGACCATGCCATGCTCGGACAGTTTTAAGATTTATGTTTTCAACAGAGTAGGTTCTTACAATTTTTGTTAAGTCTGCTTCATTGTTATAAAATACTTTACCTCTATAATCCTCTGAATAATTAAAGTTATAAATTTGAGGTTCCAAAAGTTATTTTACTCCAAAAGTTTTTAAATAGTTATGATTAGAATATCTAGGACTATTAAGATCTGTAATTCTTCTTGAAACAATTAAATCATAAACTTCATCAATGCCAGATTGTAAAGAAATTTTGGATTCAAAATTTGTATCTATTTTTAATTTATCACTACTTACTTGGTAGTTTCTTGCATCTTGAAAAGGAATTGGAGTAGTTATAATTTCTACATCAGAAACTTTTTCCTTTACTAAATTTGCAATTTCTGAAATTTTAAAATTATTAAAATGTAAATTATATATACCACTGATTTGACTTTCGATAGTATGGCTTACAGCATTCGCCACGTCATTTACATGCAATAACGGCCTCCACTGGTCTCCACCAAAAACACTCATTTTCTTTTCAATTAATGCTTTTGTAACAAGAATGTTTACTACTAAATCTAAACGAATTCTTGAAAATTGGTCACCAATGCCAAAAAGAGTACCTAAACGAAATATTATTGCATCAGAATTTGATAAATATTCTTCAGCAAGTAATTTTGATTTAGCATATTCTGATAGTGGATTAACATTAGAATCCTCTGTTAAGATTCCACTTTGAGCACCATATACTGAGCAAGTTGAAAAAAACAATATTTTTCTCTTAAAATTAGATACTAGATTTTTAACTGATTCTGAATTAATCTCATAAGTTAATGTTGGATTAATCGAACATGCTCCGTCTCCTACCAAAGCTGCCAGCCAAACAACTGCATCAAATTCTTTTAATAGTTTATTTAATTTTGAATAATCTCTTATATCTCCGTATATAAAATTAACTTTTTTTCTAAATTCATTTTCGTAAATTAACGAATCATAAACCGTTACATTGTGATTAATTTGAAGTTTATCTACTATTCCCCCACCAACATAACCAGCACCACCAACAACTAATACGTTCATAACATTAATTATATTCTCTATGAGTTCTATTAATTATTTTAATTTTTTAGAAGAAAATTTATAAGAATATTACAAATTTTGTTTGTTACCATATTATTTGTGAATAAAAAGATTGTAGTAACTGGTAGTTCTGGATTTATTGGATATAACTTATCACACAAACTACTACAAGATGGAAATGAAGTAATAGGAATTGATAGTTTAAACAATGCTTATGACATACATTTCAAAGAACTAAGATTAAATAATTTGAAAAAGTTTAAAAACTTTACTCAATTAAATTTAAAGCTCTATGAAGAAAAAAACTATTCCGTGTTTAAAAATTATTTGAAAGACGTAGATACAATTTTTCACTTAGCTGCTAGAGCTGGGGTAAGACAAAGTTTTATTGAACCTAAACCGTATGTCTTTGACAACACATTATCAACCTTACTTATTGCAAATTTGGCTAAAGATGCTGAAATAAAAAAATTAATATTAGCTTCTACATCTTCTATTTATGGCAATAGTGGTAATCAAATGATGGAAGAAAATAAAGACGAAAAAATTGAACCACCTTCAATTTATGCTAGTACAAAGTTGGCGGGAGAGGTTTTAGCCAAAAATTTACTCGAAGGCTCAAGAACCAATTTAATAATTACAAGGTTTTTCACTGTTTATGGGCCATATGGTAGACCAGATATGTCAATTTTGCGATTTATTCATTGGATATTAGAAGGATTTCCGGTAATACTTTATGGTGATGGAAAACAATCTAGATCATTTACTTATGTTGATGATGTTGTTGAACTTTTAGAGCTTACACTAGATATAAACAAGAGCCTTACTCTAAATGTTGGAAGTAATAAAACAACAAAATTAATTGAAATTATCAACTTAATTGAATCAATAACTGAAAAAAAAGCAAAAATAGATTTTCAAGAAAGAGCATATAAAGACCCAGACGTTGTTTTGCCAAATTTAAATTTAGTTAAAGAAGTAGTAAATTGGTCTCCTAAAACAACTATTGAAATAGGTTTGGAAAAAACAGTAAAATGGTATCTCAAACATAGGGATGAGATCAAAAACTTAAGATACTTGTAAATATGCAGAAATTCAAAAAAATAATAATAACTGGTGGGGCAGGATTCATTGGTTCAAATCTTGCAAAATATTTATTATCTAAAGATATTGAAAAGCTGTTAATTATTGATGATTTATCAACTGGAAATTTAACTAATATCAAAGATATTTTAAAGAATAAAAAAATAGAGTTTATAAATTCAAGAATAGAAGATGTTGAAAATCTTAATGAGGTATTTTCAGAATATGAATTTTGTTATCACTTAGCGGCTGGTGTTGGTGTCAATCACATTATGAACAACTTAAGTCAATCGTTAATGACTAATATTTTGGCCACACATATGGTTTTAGAATCTTGTAAAAATATGAAAATACCTGTATTGCTTACTTCAACATCTGAAGTTTATGGTGTTGCCACAGATGAGATTTGGAATGAGGATACACGAAGCTTAATTGGACCAACCACTAAATTGAGATGGTCATATGCTGCATCAAAAATGATTGATGAATTTATGGCACTTTCTCTATACCAAGAAAATATGCTTAAACCAATAATTGTAAGACTTTTTAATATAATTGGACCAAATCAGGTTTCAGAATTTGGTATGGTCGTTCCAAAGTTTATTGAAGCTGCATTAAAAAATGAAGATCTCGTTGTACATGGATCTGGAAATCAATCAAGATCTTTCACTTGGGTAGATGATGTTATAACCTATATAACAAAACTAAGTGATTTAGAACCGTATGGTGAAATCTTTAATATTGGCCAAACTGACGAAATAACTATTAAAAATCTTGCTGAGTTAATTATCCATAAAACAAATTCTAATTCTAAAATTAAATTCATTTCTCACAACGATGTTTTTGGTAATAATTTTGACGATCCAGATAGAAGAACTCCAGGAATAAATAAAATAATAGAATTTACAGGCATAAAGCCAACAAAAAAAATTGATTTTATGATAGATAAAATAATCGAATTCAAAATAAAGAAATAAATAGTTGAAAATTCTAGTAACTACTGGTATTTTTCCACCGGATGTTGGAGGACCTGCAAGATTTATACCAAATATTTGTAATTATTTATCAAAAAATAATGAAGTAACTGTTCTAACATATTCTAACAACACTTCACATTCTGACTTTGGTTTTGATTATAAGTTGATGAGAATACCAAGAAATATAAACAAAATTAGACGTTTCTTAAAGACATTAAAATTAGTTTTTAAAGAAGGTAAAGAAGTAGATTTAATTTTTGTTAATGGATTGTGGATTGAAGTAATGTTGGCTAATTTTTATTTAAATAAAATAATTATCAGAAGGTTTGTTGGAGATCCAATTTGGGAAAAGTTTTACAACAACTATAAAACTAATCTTAGTTTTGAAGATTTTAACAATAACAAACAAAAAATAAGTGTAGAACTATTAAAAAAAATAAGAAATTATTCTATAAAAAAATGTAATAAAGTCATAGTTCCATCAGATAATCTTTTTGATTTTATTAAAAAAACTGGTTTTGAAAATATCGTTATTAAGATAGTTAACGGAACTTTTATAGAACCTGAAAAAAGTAAACTTCACCAAAATAAATTTTTAATTGTTAGTAGATTAGTTAGACATAAAAACATTGACATTGTTATAAAAAGTTTTACAAAATTAAAGAAACTTCACAATATAAATTTTCATCTTGATATTTTAGGTGATGGACCAGAGAAATTAAATTTACAAAATTTAATTGATAGTTTGGAAATGAATAATGAAATAAAATTATTAGGATCCAAATATGATGAAGAATTAAAAAAATATTATTTAAATGCTAAGTTCTTTTTACAACTATCAAATTATGAAGGTTTGCCACATACTGTCTTAGAAGCAATGAGTTTTGGCTTAGTAGCAATAGTTTCAAATGTTGGCGGAAATAATGATATTATCACAAACAATCTAAATGGATATATTTATAATTTCCAAAAAAATATAGATACTATTGAAGATTTAACAATATTTATTTTAAATATTATTTCTAGAGATCAAGAAAATCTTAATATTTCAAACAATGCATTCGATTCTATTAAAGAAAATTTTTCTCTTGAAAAAACAATCAATAAATATATTGACGAATTAGTAGTAAATGAATAGAAAAAATATTTTATATTTCAATATTGCTTCAGATATTAATAACGTATCTTTAGGTTTTGTTATGGATTGGATTAAAGAATTTTCTAAAAGTTTTGAAAGTATTGATGTTATTTCTTTAAATAAAAGTGAAATTAATCCATTAAGTAGGAATGTTAAAGTCTACGGTATTAATAAAAAAAATAAATTAGATAAATTTTTAAAAATAAGAAAGATTACTAGAAACTTAGTAAGTCAAAAAAATTATGAATTAAGTTTTTTTCATATGACACCATTGTTATTAATAACAACATGGGATATTTTGAAGAAAAATAATATCAATTCTATACTTTGGTACACACATCCAAAACCAAAAAGTATTTTGGATAAATTAACACTTAGATTGGCAACGCTTTTATCTAATCAACTAGTTACTGCTTCCAGCTCGTCATTTCCATATAATACTAAAAAATTAAAAGTTGTTGGACATGGTATTAATTATGAAAATTTTTTTAATATTAAAAATAGTTTGCGAAATAAAAACTTTTTAATATTAAGTAGAATTTCAATGTCCAAAAACATCGAGTATTCTATAAATGAATTTTTGAATAGTAGCTTCAAGAACGAAATGCTGACAGTAATTGGCTCTCCTCTAACTAAACAAGATGCAATTTATTTTGAAAAATTAAAATTAGAATTTTGCAACAATTTAAATATTAAATTTAAAGAGAAAATACCACATAATCAATTAGCAGAAGAGCTCCAAAATTATTCTTTTCATATAAATGCTACTGAACAGGGATTCTATGACAAAACTGTACTTGAAACTATGGCTGCAGGTCTTATAAATTTCTATGCTAATCAAGATTATGATCAACATTTTGAGAATGTTTTAACCAGATTTAATCCAATCAAAGGTGGGTTGACTAATTGCTTGAATGAAATTTATAAACTAGAAGAAACAGAGTTAATTAAAATCATTATTTACAATCAAAAAAGTATAAAAAATGAGTCTATTAATTCAATAGTAAGTAGAATTTTAAATTAAATTTGTTTTTCAACCCAATTGATAGTTTTTAATAGGCCTTCTTCTAGTTTTACTTTAGGTGCCCAATTTAATAATTCTTTTGCTTTTGAAATATCTGGCTTTCTCTGTTTTGGGTCATCCATCGGTAAATTTTTGTTTATCAATTTAGAATTTGAATTTGTTAACTGAATTATATAATTAGCTAGTTGATTGATAGTTATCTCAGTAGGATTTCCAATGTTAAAAACTTCAAAATATTTTGACTTCATCATAGAAATAATTCCATTCACTGTGTCTTCAACATATGAAAAACTTCTTGTTTGGCTACCATCACCGTAGACAGTAATATCTTGGTCTTTAAGAGCTTGTACTATAAAATTTGTTACAACCCTACCATCATTAAGTTGCATTCTTGGTCCATATGTATTAAAAATTCTTACAATTTTTGTTTTGATTCCATACGTTCTTGAATATGTAGCAGTTGCAGCTTCAGCAAATCTTTTAGCTTCATCGTACATACTTCTTTCGCCATTAGGGTTTACATTTCCCCAATAGTTTTCACTTTGAGGAGATATTAATGGATCACCATAAACCTCTGATGTGGAAGCTAAAAAATACTCTGAATTCTTTTTTCGTGCTAATCCTAATGTGTTAATAGTTCCTACACTGCCTGCCTTTAAGGTATTAATAGGATTCTCTTGATATGCAATCGGTGAAGCTGCACTAGCAAAATGAAAAATGTAGTCAACATCATTGTCAATTTCAATAAAGTTTTGTACGTCATGATTAATAAATTTAACATTTGGCTCTGAAATTAAATTTTCAATATTTTTAAGATTCCCTGTTAATAAATTATCAAGCAAATACAAAGTGTGTCCTTCTTGAAAAAGCTTTTCAGCTAAATGAGAACAAACAAATCCAGCTCCACCAGTTATTAAAATATTCACAAAATTACTTCCATGGGTAATATATATAACAATTTTTATTTTCAATATAGCTATTAATTTGATTTTCCAGATTTACCTTTGGTGGATACATAAATACAATTAAACTATTTTCATTAATATCATGAACCTTTGTTAATTGTTGAAAATCTTTTAGGGTTATCGTATTATCCAAAATTTGGACGTTGCAATTAAGAGACTTTAGTGAATTATATAAATCAATAGTAGGAGAATTTCTTAAGTCGTCTGTGTCTTCTTTAAAAGCTGCACCTATCAAGACAATATTTTCTAAATTATGTTCTGTTAATAAGGTAATAATTTTTTTGCTTGTCCATGAAAGATGTTCATTATTAGAACTTAAAATGTTAGAAATTAGTGGAAGTGAAATCAAATTTTTATCATAAAAATTATTTACTTCAACTAAATCTTTGGGAAAACATGAACCACCCCAAGATGGTGAAGGTCTAAAATAATGGCTACCAATTCTACTATCTAAGCCAACGCCTCTTAAAACATCTTGTAAGTTTCCATTTGAATATTCAATTAATCTACTAGCCTCGTTAACAAAAGAAAGGCGAAGAGGTAGATATGTATTTGCTAAGTATTTTATTAACTGTGAACTTATTGGGTCAGTAACTAAAATTTCAGTTTCAAAATTAGAGTACAAATCTTTTAGCTTAGTTGTTTTTTCTAAATCTAGACCTCCAATAACAACCCTGTCCGGATTAAAAAAATCAAAAACTGCACTACCTTCTCTTAAAAATTCCGGATTAAAAGTAAGTTTTTCTTTATCATATCCAACTTTTTTACAGATGTTTTCAATTTCATAAGGGGGAATAGTGGATTTTATTGTTACTATAATCTTTTCATTTTCTATTTGAGTCACTTCTTTAATAGCTGATTCTAAAAATTTAGTATCAACAGAGTTGGAATTAGAATTATTTGGTGTTTGAACACAAATGAACACAATTTCTTGTTTTGACCATTCAATTTCAGAGTAGCTACTATAAAACTCCATGTTTGAAAAATTTTTTTCGTCAGTAAAAAGCTCTTCTAGACCTGGTTCGTAAAAAGGTATAACTTTATCTTTTAAATTTGTAATCTTATCTGAATCTAAATCAATAAATGATACATTGTGTTTCAAAGAAGCAAAACCTACCCCTGTTACAAAACCTACATATCCTGTTCCTATAACAACAATATTCATATTATGTAATACTAATCAATAAAACTTTTTATTATTATTATATGATTTATTATGTTGCTCATTGGGACTGGATTTTACTTGAATCTAGAGGAAACCTTATAAGTAATATTAAAGATAAAAAATTTGCTTCTATATGTCCAATTGATAACTTTAAAGAATTAAAAAAATATTATGATAAAACAATCAATTGGAATATTGACCGTGAAAAATTTTTTGAATTTAAGAGTGTATATCACTTAAGTAAAATATTAAATAAAATTCCAGAAAAAACAACGCTGCATGTCTTTACATTAAAAACAGGTATAATTTTTTCACTATCATATTTTTTTACAAGAAATAAATTAGATGTCATTTTATCAATTACTGGACTCGGCTTTCTATTTAGCAACAACAAGAAAAGTATTTTAATGAGAATACTGCTAAGACCTTTTATAGTTTATTTATTTAATTCATGTTTCAAAAAAATAATTTATCAAAACTTAGAAGATTGTTATCAATTTAATAACTATTCAAAATTTAGGAATGAGCATTGTATTGTTGAAAGTTCTGGAATAGAAGTTAATAATTACATTATTAAAAAAAGTATTAATAAAAAACTCAAAATAATTTCAGCTTCTAGGTTGTTAAAAGATAAGGGAGTAATAGATTTTTTTAATCTGTCAAACCAATTAATAAGTGATGATATAGAATTTTATTTAGCCGGAGATGTTGATCCAGGTAATCCACAAAGTATCACAAGTGAGCAACTTTTAAAAATTAAAAATAGTAAAAATTTAAATTTTATTGGTCATATTGACTTAAAAAAAGAGATTAGTAGCTATGATATTTTTATTTCACTTTCAAAATATGAAGGATTTTCGAGATCATTATTAGAAGCTGCATATGCTGGATTATTTGTTATCAGCCTTCAAAATAGCGGGACAAAGTTTATTTCTCAATTTGAGAATGCACTTCTAATTAATGATATAAATATAAATACTCTTAAAACCGCTGTTAACTCTGCTAGAGAAAAATATAATTATATTAGTGTAAAAAACAAAGAATTTATTGAAGAAAATTATTCATCTATAAAAATTGCAGAAGAATTTAACTCTATATATGAAAATTTAAATTAAAAATATGCAACTAAATATTTATTTCACCGCTTTAATTGCTCTTAATTTATCAATATTGTTCAATTTTTCATTATTAAAACTTTCGAAAAATATTAATTTTGTAAAAATAAAAATTGAAAAAAGGCTTGTTAATCAAAACATTCCCCCTCTAGGTGGAATAGGAATTGCTTCTGCGTTTTTAATTTCAGTTAGATTACTTGGTAAAACAGATTCAATTTATCTTATTATTGGTTTATTTGGATTATTGGTCTCATTACTAGGTGCAGTAGACGACAGATTTATTCTTTCTTGGAAGATTAAACTGATTTTTCAAACAATACTTGCTGCTGGTCCTATTTTATACTTAAATTTATTCATAAACGTCGAACAAATGTTGGGACTGGATTTGAACAATTATCTTAATAAAATAATCTCTGTTTTTTGGATAATAATACTTATAAATTCTATAAATTTTGTTGATAATATGGACGGTCTTGCATCAGTCGTAACAGGAAGTATTTGTATTCAGATTATTATTTTGACTTATATTTTTGATCAGAATAAGTTAACAGATATAGCAACTATTTTGATATGTACAATTTTAGGTTTTTTATTTTTTAATTATCCACCTGCAAAAATCTATTTAGGTGACTCTGGATCTACATTTATCGGGTTTCTTCTTGGATTCATTAGTATTTTATTTACTTGGAATAATTTTGGTAGTGGTTACTTAAATTATTTTTTAAGTCCAATTTTACTTTTCTTTACAATACCTATTTTAGATTTAGCTGTAATAATGAATTATCGAATATCAAATAAAATTTCTCCTACAACTGGAGGGACTGACCATATTTCTCATAGGCTTCTAGCTAAAGGGTTTACCCAAAAAAAAGTATTAATGTATTTCGTAATCTATAGTTTTTCAAATTTTGCTATGATAACTGCATTGTTACTTATTGGTGGAAATATAGGATTGTTATTAATGGTTTTTTACTTAAGCCACTTTATAGTTATTTATTATTACTTAAATAAATTGAAAGTTTTAACTTAATTTACTTTCTAATTCAATGATACGATCAGGAGTCCCTGCATCAATCCACCATGAATCTAAATTTTTAACTAAACAAATATTTTTTTTAATATAAATATCAATTAAGTCAGTAATCTCATATTCACCACGATTTGAAGGTTTTACTCGTTCAGCATTTTTAAAGCAACTTTTATCAAAAAAATATAATCCAACAACTGCCTTATTGCTTTTAGGATTTTTTGGTTTTTCTTCAATATTTAAGACTTTTTGATTTTCATCAACTTCAATAACTCCAAAATCTTTTGGGTTTTGTACTTCAGTTGAAAAAATTATTGAACCAATATCACTTTGAGTTAAATCTCCAAAATTTAAATTTTCAATGGGATTTTTTCCAAAAAAATTATCTCCTAGAACAAATAATACATTATGGTCATTTTCAACATAATTTTTAGCCTGTAATAAAGCATGGGTAATTCCAAGCTGCTTTTCTTGGATAGCGTATTGTATTTTATACTTTTCTGTATAAGATAAAGTTGCATCTTTTATTAATTGGTCATACGTTGGATTAGTTATAATTATAAATTCTTTTAAGCCCCAGTTAATAAGTTGATTTAATTGCAAATTAATCATGGGAATCCCATTGACTTCGAACAAAATTTTTGTTGAATTGTTATCTCTAAAGCCCTGTAAACGTGTTCCAAGACCTCCAGCTGCAACAATAGCTTTAGTTTTAAACACTATACAAAATTATATATGTATAATAAATTTTTGATGTTAAAAAATAAACGATATTTAGTATTATTTCTATTTATTATTTTAATTGCAATTTTTGCAATATTTTTACTTCCAAATTTCCAAAAACAAGAGTTTAGTCAGACAGTAGTAGAAAACATTTTAGATGGAATTACAACGACTACAAACATGTCTAATAGTGAAAACACAGATAATGTAACCAATGAAATTATTGATTCTCCCATTGTTATACCAGATTCTAAAACAAATAAATTATTGGAGAATAATAGTACAAATACAATAAATAAAGATATATTGAGCTATCTGCTTATAGGATCAGATGAAAGAACTGATATAAGTGATACTTCTAGAGCTTTTGTAGAAGGTCAACGAGCAGATGTAATTTTACTTGGTATTTTTAATTTAGAATCTGGTCGAAATTCTTTGGTTTCAATTCCTAGAGATACATTAGTTAGAAACTTATGTACAAAAGAAATTCAAAGAATTAATGCTAGTTTTTCTAAAAATGAATGCGGAAATGGAGCTGAAAATATAGTTGCTGCAGTAAACAATTTAACCGGTTTAACTGTTTCTCATATTGCTAGTTTTAATTTTCAAGGTTTCGAAAATATAATTAATTCAATTGGTGGAATTGAAATTTGTGTTGATATAACTCAAAGAGAAGGTTTTGCATTTGAACTTCAAAAAGGATGCCAAATCGTTAATGGTGAAATAGCTTTAAATTGGATAGTTTCTAGAAATACAGAAATATTAGTTGACGAAAAAAAAGTTGATGAAAATGGAAATGATGTATCAGAGTGGAGAAAAATGCCCAATGTAAGTGACCTTTCTAGAGTTCAAAGACAACAATATGTTGTGATTCAACTATTAGAAAAATTAAGTGAATTTAGGAGTTTTACTGAGCTACTCAAATTTGTACAAGCTCTTGAAGATTCATTTATTGTTGATGAAGGTTTAAGTATAAATAAAGCAACTAATATTTTATGGGATATGAGAAATTTAAACTTTTCTGAAATTAATAAGCTAACTGTTCCTACAGAGCCATATGTACTTGAAGATGGAAGACAAGTATTAATATTAAAACAAAATTTTTATGACTTTGGATTGGACAATTTAATATTCGAAAAATAAATTTCTTTTAACAAAAAACTTAAACTAGTCCATAAAAAAATTGAAGCATCGGGTGAATAAATTAGATCATTTGACATATTTTGTATCAAAAAAATTAATAGCACCAATAATGAAAAGTTTTCAGAAAACCTTAACTGAACTGATTTGTACAATATTATAAAAATTACTCCAAAAATTAATGTGCTAATCATTAATCCGTATTCAACAGTAAATGTCAAATATCCATTGTGTGATGTGGTAATTTGATTCAAATTTGAGTTTGATGTAATTTCTCCACGTTTTCCATATAAGTAATGATTTCCAGAATAAATTACACCACTAGTAAGACTTAGATCGCCTAGTTTACTTGAATAAACTCCATTTTCATCAGCCCATTCGAAAAATAATCTTGAGTCATAAATATACCATTTCCAAGAATGTTTACCATCATTAAACAAAGAGGATGAAGAAACTAATGTCTGATTTTTGCTCGAAACATAGGGTAAAAATAATTGCAAATCAATTGTGAAGTCTTCATCAAACAAGTCATTATCATTTGGTATTGCAATCCAGTATTTGTTTGGTGAATATGAAATTAAACCGTTAGAGTTAAATTTAAGTTCTTTTGAGTCATTATATTGAATTAGAGTATTTGGTTTGAAAAGGAAGTATGTAGAATTTAAATTTTCTTTATCAAATAAAATTTCTAAATTACCGTTTTCAGAAGTTATTTTAATTTCACGTATTATTCCTTCCAACCATGTATTGCCAAACGACTGACCGTCTGCCCAACCTCCAACTTCTATAAAAGAATTGTTTTTTTGAAGTTTGATTAACTTACCATTTGTTTTGTCATCACCAATTTTTACCCAATTTTTACCATCTTCTGAAATAAAAAATTGAATTTTAGTTCTTGGTAATATCCCGTCCTGATAATCAAATTTCAATCTTAAGAAAGTTTCATAAAAATTACTTTTACAACTATTACAGTAATTTTGTAAAATATTTTCACTTAATAGATTATTTTCTAATAATTTATCAACAATAAATGACAGCTCACCAGTTGTCATTGGTCGTTCTGGACAAACAAATTGATCGTAAACATCACAAGATGAATAAAGCTTGTCTTCTTTTAATTCAAGAAAATATTGAGCAATATTAATTTTTACATCTTGAAATTCTGTTTTTGGTAAATTATGTTTTAAACCTATGTTTTTATTAATTTCAGAATTAATACAAGCAAATTCCAGACGAGATATATATAAATTTATCTGGTTATCTTGAAAACAATATGTGATTATATTCTTTTCTATATTTTGGTCATAGTTTTTTAAAATCCTAAAAAAATTAATTGCTTGATTTCTTTTAAGTTTATTAAGCTGACAAATTCTACTTTCATTCTCACATTCGTCCAAAATCTCATATTGTTCTAGTAAATTAAATCCTTGTGAACCAAAATTGTACAAAAACCTTGTGTCTTTAACATAATTATTTGGGAAAATTTCAGACTCTATCTTGTTTACATTAATTCCATTACTATCCTCTAACTTTACAAGTGATACAATATTTAATGAATCTTTAAATAA
>Ga0255766_10001067_pt1 | contig 25302 bp, 18 predicted proteins | sample 071ome_23_FD_179966 | JGI IMG/M metagenome (GOLD analysis project Ga0255766, IMG submission 179966) | Coastal salt marsh microbial communities from the Groves Creek Marsh, Skidaway Island, Georgia - 071403BT metaG (version 2) | ecosystem: Environmental > Aquatic > Marine > Intertidal zone >... | reverse complement strand
AGTTAATTCAAATCCAAAATTTTCAGCCCAATATAAGTCAGCAGTTCTAATGTCACCATCTGTAGTTATCTCATAATTAGTCTCACAGTCTGAAGTCCATGGTCTGTCTGACAAACGAACATGAGGATTAGCAGCTATCTCAAGACCAGCTCCAAAGAACCATCTATCTGAGTTAGTACCATATGTCAATGTGAATGAATGATCATCATGCCCACCAGGCTTTTTCTGATATGGAGAGTTTTTAACATACATCTCCGCTTCCCAACCATCAAAGTCAGATCTTAAGATAACGTTTGTAACACCACCGACAGCATCAGAACCATAAACAGATGAGGCACCATCTAGCAATAGATCATATCTTTCAATTAATCCACCAGGGAGTAGATTTAAATCTGGAGAAGTTGGTGCGCCTTCCACACCACCTGGACCAACTCTTCTACCATTTATTAAAAGCAAGGTTCTGCCTGCTCCAAGACCTCTTAAACTTATTGTTGACGCACCAGGACCGTTATCTAATACAAAACCTTGGAAGCTTTGGTCAATCTGTTGGCCGGTGGCCGCGGTTGATTCTTGTAAAATAGTAGCAGGATCAATTAGACCGGCCTCTCTTGATATTTCTCCAGTAATTATTTGCAAAGGAGATATTGATGTAAAAGTCGATTTCCTTATTCTAGAACCAGTTACAACTACTTCATCTATATCACCAGATGAAACATAGCCAGAGGATGAGTCAACTTGAACTGATGAGTCACTTACTGCTTCAGATACAGCTTCTTCAGCAACAACCTCTTCTGTTGCTACATCTTCCTCACCAGGATTATCTGCAAATGAGTTGAAGCTAAAAGCTAAAACAAATAGCAAATAAAATTTAATATTTAATTTGTTTATTTTCATAATTTAATCCCTGTAAATTAACTTAGCGCCAATAAAAATATAGAAAAAACCTATAATTATGCGCAATATATCTCTCTAATATACTTTAAAACGGCATATTTTCAATATTTTATTTAATATTATATTTATTAGAAATGTATATAATTTATAGTAAAAATTACTAATTCTTATAAAAATGCTCAAAAATACAATTTTTACACTTAACAAACGACCAAAAGGAATTCCAGATAATAACTGCTGGAAATTAATAGATAGCCCTATTCGTAATATTAAAAAAAATGAAATACTAATTGAAAATATGTATCTTTCAATAGATCCATATATGAGGGGCCGCATGAACGCTGGTAAATCCTATGCACCACCAGTAAATATAGGTGAAATCATGGTAGGTGAAACTCTTGGAAGGGTTGTTAAATCTAATTCCAAAAAATATTTGGAGGGTGATTTGGTATGTGTTCATAAAGGATGGCAAAAATATACTTTAGTTAAAGATAATGATCTAACTTTAATTAAGGTACCAAAAACTGATATACCAGCAAGTGTTTTCCTTGGAGCATTAGGGATGCCAGGAAGAACAGCTTTCTTTGGATTAACTAAAGTTGCTAAACCTAACCAAGGTGAAACAGTTGTAATATCAGCAGCATCTGGGGCTGTAGGCGCTGTAGTAACTCAGTTGGCTAAAATTTATGAATGCAATGTTGTGGGTATTGCTGGCGGATATGAAAAATGTAAATACGTAACTGATACTTTGGGTGCCAATAATTGTATAGATTATAAAAATGATAATGTGTTAGATAAATTGCATGAGTACTGTCCAAATGGTGTTGATATATATTTCGAAAATGTTGGAGGAGATATAACTAGAGATATATCTAAAGTTCTTAATAAAAATTCAAGAGTTCCAATCTGTGGATTTATCTCAAAATATAACTCAATAAATATTGCTAACGAAGAAACACCGTTCACTGTCTTTAAGAATATGAAAAATCCACCAAAACATAGATTTTTTGTTGTTAGAGAATGGGCGCATCAATTTGAGTCTGCAACTAAAACCCTTCTAAATTATATGGAGGATGGCCAATTATCTTACAAAGAGACCATCACTGAAGGCTTTGAAAACGCTCCACAGGCTTTGAGAGACGTGCTTAGTGGTAAAAATTTTGGCAAGCAACTTATAAAGTTTTAATTACAAGATATCTTTAAGAGCCGGATGGATAATCTTACCATCTGACAGGCTTAAGCCAGATGCTAAATACTTATTATCATATAAAGCTTCTTTTGAACCTATATTTGCAAGCTTAGATATATAAGATAGTGTTGCCTCGTTCAAAGCAAGGGTTGCAGTCAATGGAACTGCTCCTGGCATATTTGTTACACAATAGTGAATTACACCATCTTCAACAAAAATTGGTTTGTCATGTGTGGTTGGACGACTTGTTTCAATGCATCCACCTTGATCTATAGAAATATCAACAATTACACTGCCATCTTTCATAACTGATAACATATCTTTGGTAATAACTTTAGGTGCTTCTTTGCCAATTACATACACACTGCCAATTACTAAATCAGAAACAGAAAGTGCATCTAAAATATTTTCTTTTGAAGAGATTATGTAATCAATGTTCTCATCACCAAGCTCCATCTTCAAAATTTTTAATCGCTCAGGAGAAAGATCAATAACCTTAACATATGCATTATTTGCTAGAGCTTTCTTTATGGCCTCAGTGCCTGCAACTCCAGCACCTATAACGGTTATTATTCTTGGCTCAATACCATCAAAATTACCAAACAATGTACCGATACCCTTGTTTGGTTTTAACAAATAATACGAACCAACAACAAAGCTAATCTGACCAGCTATCTTACTCATAGGAGCAAGTAAAGGCATTGATCCTGATTCTGATATTATGGTTTCGTAGGCAATTGCAGTTACGCCTGTTTCTGCAAGTTTTTGAGCATTTTCTAAGTCAGCTGCAAGATGTAAGTATGTAAATAAAATATGTGAATCATTAAAAAGATTAAATTCCTCAGGAATAGGCTCTTTGACTTTTATTATAATATTGGCTGTCTCAAATAATTCTTTTTTATTATGAATGATTTCAGCGCCAGCGTTTTTATAATTTTCATCAGTAAAACCAATATCAAATCCAGCATTTGATTCTATATAAAGTTGATGCCCCTCTTCTATTAAATATTTCACAGAATTAGGAGTTAACCCAACTCTACATTCATTATTTTTAATTTCTTTTGGTACTGCTATTTTCATATATTAATTTTAACTTAATAAATAAAAATGACGTAAAAAATTTACATTTAGTATTTTATAAAAATTATTAAAGGATGGTGGAGCTACGCGGGATCGAACCGCGGACCTCTTGACTGCCAGTCAAGCGCTCTCCCAGCTGAGCTATAGCCCCAAAATTGGATTCATGATAACTAAGTATGTTTTTTTAGTAAATATTAAAAAATTAAATATTCACCTGGCTTTATAGTCTTTAGGTTGTGATTTTTAAGAGAATTAACTCTATTAAATGGATCTATAGTATCTTCGCTGGTTAATGTAAAAGTACCCCAATGCATACCTATTGATTGCTTAGCATTTAAATCAAGTGATACTTTTACTGCTTCTTCAGGATTCATATGGCTTTCGCTCATAAACCATTCAGGATCATAAGCCCCTATTGGTATGAAAGCTAAATCAGGGGCTCCTAGGTTATTTTTTATGTCAACGAAATCTTTGGAATAACCTGAGTCTCCAGCATGAAATAAGTTCAATCCATGAGCATTAAAATACCATCCGCCCCATAAGCTTTTGTTCCTATCAAATATGCCTCTTGCTGACCAATGCTGAACAGGTGTGAAAGTTATATCAATATCATTAATTGACATAGTATCCCACCATTGAAATTCAAAAATGTTATCAATATTATTTTTTTCTAATAATTTTTTATCACCAACCGGAACTAGAAACTTGGCCTGTGGGAATTTGTTTGCAATTATCTTCAAAGACTTAATATCAAGATGGTCATAATGATTATGACTAATAGTAACGATATCAACTTTAGGAATCTCATTAATATTAATTGCGGGCTCTATTAACCTTTTAGGTCCAATATTTTTTAATGGAGATGCCCTGTCAGAGAAAATAGGATCGGTTAAAATATAGACACCATTGAGATTAATCAAAAAAGTTGAATGGCCAATCCAAATAGCAAAATTTGTATTTTTGTTATTTATGATTTCTTGCCAGCTATTAGAAATCTCAATTTTTGATAGAACAGGCTTATCTCTTGAAAGCCTCCATTCCAAAAGCTCAGATAGTGATTTATCGATTGATTTACCATTAGTATTCTTATAATCACTGGCTTGCAGTAAAGAAAAAGTAAAAATAAAAAGTAATAAAATTTTCAATTTGCTAAATTTTACTTTGAGCGTTTGAGAAAAAAATTAATTAACAATACACCAAATTTAGTATACAGGGCTAAAAAATATAGTCTCAACGATTTCATCTTTTTGATCATAACAAATAAAAAAGGGAGCACAAGTGCTCCCTTTTTATTAACAATCTAAAATTAGAATGTGTATTTGAATCCTAATCTAACTTTTCTAGGTGTTTGATAGCTAGTTGGTTTTAGATAGTTAGGATCATTTGCTTCGGTAGCAAGGTCACCAAATTCTCTAATATCATCAACTGAATCAAAGTTAAATAAGTTAAATACATCCATTCTTACATTTAAGTTATCAGTTACATTCCATGAAAGTAATAAGTCCATGTTTATAACCCAATTAGATTGAGAAACACTTCCTCTTGGAGTTAAATCACCCTGACAATACCATGAAGATGCACCGTATTCATATGCAAAATCATCAGTAGGATGAACACCAATACAACCATATACTCTTGGTGAGGTAATTGTTGAATTGATACCAAGTAATAGATCATCTCTTAAAACTTTAGAGAATGAACCTTTAAATAAATGCTCTCTATGGTTAGGTAATAGTCCATATGAACCATCAGTTAAACCAGGTTGGTCAAAGTCCTGGGTAATACCAGCATCATCCTGACCGTTATCTGATTTAACAGTACCTTCATAGTTACCAATAGATTCTGAATTGGTATATGAAAGGCTAGCTGCCCAATCATTATCAAATGCTCTTGATAAAGTGAATGTTAAACCTGTGTATTCTCTAACAACACTTGGGTAACCTAAATCAGCAGCTGATAAATCTACAGTTGCGTCTAATTCAGGTAGATATACATTCATATCTGTACCAGGGTTAGTTAATACATACTGATGGAAACCAGTCCACTCATCAGCACAAGTTACTGCATCAACAGCATCAGTTGTATCTGTTGCTGCAACAGCAGGTGATACAACAATGTTATTAGCTTCACAATATGCAATAACAGCAGCATCGATAGCAACATCTTCAATTGTAGATGCTAGCTCTCTTTCTACATATAATGCTTCGAAGTCCCATCCTGCAAACATACCTTTTTCAAGAGTAGTTTGATAACCAAGAATTAACTCTTCACCATACATAGGCTCTAGTGAGTTATCAGTAGTTGATCTTGTATCAGGAACCGAACCATCACCATAAACTACATGACGTAAATATGCTGGATTGTTAGGATCACTTTCAACTGGGATACCAACAGGTAAAAAGTCTGCAGGAGCTCCAGCTGGGTAGTCATACCAAGTTTGAATATAAGTTTCACCACCGGCCATTCTAATGTTTGTATTAGCAGCAATAGGTAAGTAATATTCACCAAAAGATGCAAATAATTTGCTTGATCCATCACCACTTAAATCATATGTAGCACCAATTCTAAGTGCATCTTGATCCTCAGCTTTAACAAAAGTATTGCCTTCAGCATTTTTATTATTAAATGATGATCTTCTTAAACCAATGTTTAGGTTTAATCTATCTGTAACATCCCAGCTATCTTGAATGTAGAAAGCTTCTTGCTCAGTAACAAATGTTCCACCAGATGAGTAATTTCTAACTCTAACAACATCATTGCCCTCACCAGTTGCAACTCCTGATGATGTATCGCCATCAAACCATGCATAATAAACTCCACCAGAGTTCACAGTAGCATTTACAGCGGTTAATTCTTCTTCTTCATAACCCATTCTGAAATGATGATTACCAACATAATAATCAACATCAAATCTTGTCATGTCTCTTGAGTCACTACCAACATCAATTGTAAAAGATGTTTGTTGACCAACATTAACAAATGCACCGGATCTTGCATCATAAATAGCTGGATATTGATCACCAGAACCAGAACTTGTTCTGTTGTAATCATTGCTACCTTGCATAAATGAAACTGTTAAGTTGTCATTAATAACTGATGTAACTTTAAAGATTTCGTTATCACCACCAATGTTGTCATAACTTTCACCAATATATGCACCCTTAACGCCTGTATCGGTATCATAATCCCACTCATTGTATACAATTTGAGTTTCATCACTGAAGAAAGTATATTCAAAGTGAGTGTTAGATGTTAAGTAATAGTCAAGCTTATAACCTAAGAACTCATCATCAAGTTGTGATGTAGTAGTTCTTCCAGAAAGTAAACCATATGATGATACTTCTGATTCATCAGGGTTAAATAGTACATAATAAAAGAGTTTATCTTCAATAATAGGTCCGCCAACAGAAATATTGATTTCTCTTTGGTCAGACTCTCTTCTATTATTATCAGCAGCATAAGTATTTGGTGACTGTGATCTTAAAGCATCTGGAGTTTCATAAACGCTCACTGAAGCAGTGAAATCATTTGTTCCACTTCTTGTAACGGCATTTACAACACCACCAATAGCTTTACCAAATTCTGCTTGATAACCACCAGTTTTAACATCAACTTGCTCATAAAACTCAAATGGTACAGTTGATGCACCAGTAAAGTTTCTAAAGTTAGTAATATTAAGACCATTAACTAAATAAACGTTCTCAGCAACTGATGATCCGCTTACAGAAGCAAGATTACCAAATGCAGAGTCACCTTCAGTAGTTCCAGGTGCTAATAACACTAATGATGTTATATTTCTATTAACAGGAGTTCTACCAAGAACCTCATCAACATCAATGCTGATACCTGTTGTTGTTCTATCGAAGTCATATGACTCCACAACCGATCCGACAACAACTACATCTTCAACGTCAGCAGAAGCACTAGATAAAACAAAGTTATAAGATGATGCACCACCTAAACTTACATTTACAGTGTCTGATAAAGTTGTGTAACCAGATGCAGAAACACTAACAGTATAAGAACCAACTGCTAGCAATGGAACTCTTACAGAACCATCCGCACCAGATGTAGCAGATCTAGTAACACCAGTAGATGTTGATTTAACAACTAAAGATGCACCAGAAACAGCGTCACCAGATTGATTTAGAACATTACCTGTTAGCGATCCACTTGTAACATCTTCTGCGCTTAAAAAAGAAACAAAAAATGTTAAAGCAAAAGCGATAGCTAACCGCGATTCTAAATATTTTTTCATAATTAATCCCCTTAAGATTATTATTAATTAATTAATAATAGGTATAAATCTACCTAATCTGACCCTAAGTTATCATAATTAAGCATATATTGACAGAAAATATATATTTTTTTGTTACAATTTCGTAACATAAAATTTTCAATAAATATAGCTTTTTTTATGTCTTAAAAATAACTAATATGATCAAAAAATATTAAAATAAATTATGTTCCTTAAAAATAAAAAAATTCTTATAACTGGCATTGCCAATAAATATTCAATAGCTACTGGAATAGCTAAAGCCATGATAAGTCAAGGTGCTGATATAGCTATTGCATATCAAAATGAAAGATTGCTTAAAAACGTTAAAAAAATTGCTGAGGAGCTAAATGTAAAAACATTAATAGAATGCGATGTTGCATCTGATGCATCTATTAAAAAATCAGTTGAGCAATTAAAATTGGAATGGGGTACCTTTGATGGATTTGTCCATTCTATTGGCTTTGCTCCATCAGATCAGTTAGTGGGAAATTTTGTTGATGTAACAACACGTGAGGGCTTTCAAGTGGCACATGATATAAGCTCATATAGTTTTACTGCTTTGGCTAAAGCATATAAAGATATTTTAAATGATAAGTCTGCTCTGCTTACTCTTACCTACTTAGGTTCAGTGCAAACAATGCCTAACTATAATGTAATGGGGCTTGCTAAAGCTAGTTTAGAGGCAAATACTAGATTTCTAGCAGCATCTCTTGGTAAAGATAACATAAGAGTAAATGCTATTTCAGCAGGTCCAATTAAAACTCTAGCAGCATCTGGAGTAAAAAACTTTAGAACCATGCTTTCACAGCACTCAGCTAGAGCGCCCTTAGGCAGGACTGTTACTCAAGAAGAAGTAGGAAATACAGCTGCATTTCTATGCTCAGATTTAGCAAGCGGTATTACTGGTGAAATAACATATGTAGATGCCGGATTTAATATTTCAGCTATGCCGCTTAACGATGACAAAGTTGATTAAGTTGTCACTTTTTAAAAGTAATCCAAAAAAAATAAAATAGTAAATCAATAATTATTGAATGAATTGATTAGTAATAAGCTGAATGAAGAATAAACCTGTCTTAATTGGTATTGGTAATATCCAACAAAAGACAAATTTCTATGAACTTGATGAAGCTTTAATCCTGATGGATAAAGCTACAAAGCTAGCTATAAATGATTCTTCGCCAGCTATTACTAAGTATATTGATGAGATAAGAATACCAAAAGGATTCTGGACATATAGAGATCCAGGTAAATGGATTGCTAAATATAATAATTTTAAAAAAAGACCCATAACCTATGTTTCAAAAATTGGCATACTACAACAAAGCCTTATAAATGAGGCAATTAAAAAAATTCAAGAAGGTGAAATAAAGGCTTCTTTAATTATTGGTGGTGAGGCTAGATATAAAATGATCCAAGCTCTCAAGAATAACCTTGAATTTCATGAGACTAAGCTTGTAAATAACCCTGATTTCTATCTTAAAGCTGATTCAGAATTACATTTAAAAGAAGAAGTTAATGCTTTGGGTTATATGGCTGTTGGTTATTATGCAATGATAGAAAATGCAGCAAGAAATTTTCATAATATTGATATAAATGAACATAAAAAAGAATTAAGCCAACTCTACTCAGAATTCTCAAAATTAGCTTCTAAAAATACGAATGCTTGGAGTAATAAAACATATAGCGCAAAGACGATTGCAACTGTATCTAAAGATAATACTTATCAAGCATTTCCATATAATAAGCTGCATTGTACTAGCTGGAATGTCAATCAGGCTTCAGCCCTTATACTTTGTAATGAGGATATAGCTGACAAACTAAATATTCCACAAAATAAAAGAATCTATCCACTTATATCAAGTGAAAATAACCATATGATACCCCTACTTCAAAGATCTAATTTTTATCAGCCATTAGGAATGCAGCTTGCTGCAAATGCTATCCTTGATTTTTTGAAAATCAATAATTTACATATAGATTTATTTGATCTTTATAGCTGTTTTCCTATAGCCATAAAGATGTTTGCAAGATCTTTAGGAATAACAACTAATCATACCAATACAATTACTGGTGGCATGTCTTTTGCTGGCGGTCCGCTTAACCATTATCTTCTTAACTCAACAGCACAAATGGCTCAAAAATTAAGAAATACAAATAACAGCATTGGTTTAATAACTGGTGTGTCTGGGGTTATGTCAAAACAATCCTTCTCATTATGGTCAAAACAAAAACTTATAGATTTTAGTCATATTGATATTTCAGAGGATTCAAAATTACTAGATAGACCAGTTGCAATATCAAAAAAATCTTATGGAATTGCAACAATTATTAGCTATACAGTTATTTTAAAAAGAAATAATAAAAAACAAGTCATAATTTATGCGGATGATGAAGATAAAAAAAGAATAGTTTTAACTTCTTGTGATTCAGTATTAGTTAAAAAAATGGAATCTGATGATTTAATTGGCTCAAATATAAAATTTAAAGATAATAAAGTTATTTAGTCAATTTGAATTGAGACACTAGCATTAGGTCTTCTAAGATCAGCATAACCGTATTTAATTCCATCAATCACATGAATGCTCTGAGTGCTGCCAATTGTTTTATTAAGAATAGGTTTATGACCAAGGTTTTTAAGTTTAATTAAAGTATCACTACTTATAACCGTTTCATAGTCTAGGCCTTCATATGGCCAGTCTTTATGTATTCTTGGTAACATGGTGGCCTCGCCTATGTTTAAATCAAAATCAAGAATGCCTGTTACTATTCTTAAAATTGCAGCTGGTATATAAGATCCACCGGGTGATCCTGTAATTAAAGATAAATTACCTTGATCATTAAATACCATTACTGGGGCCATAGTACTCATTGGTCTTTTGCCAGGTTCAAATTTATTTCCTGGGCTAGCAGCCCTTCCAATTTCTGATTTATCACCATACTTATATGCAAAATTTCTCATTTGGTTATTTAGTAAAATTCCAGTACCAGGAATAGTGACACCTGAGCCAAATGATGAACCTAAAGTATAAGTATTAGAGACAGCATTACCTTGATTATCAATAATAGAATAATGGGTGGTATCCCTACTCTCATTTTTTATTTCTAAAGGTTTAACTTCATCGGCTGGGACCGCTGATTCAAAATTTATTTTTTTTGATAATGAATTTATCCTTTTCTGTGATAGAAGATCTGTTAAGGGCACATCATAAAATGCAGGATCACCAATAAAGTGTGATCTATTGTTATGGCCTCCTCTTAATGATTCTGCAAGTAAATGGTATGTATTTGCTGAATTTTTTTTGTACTTTTTTAAATCAAAATTTTCAAGAATTTTTAAAGCTGTAAGCAATGTGATACCTCCACCTGATGGTGGGCCTGAAGTTACGATAGTACTTCCTCTATATTCAATTGAGATAGGTTGAGTAATTTTTGCTTCATAAATTTTAAGATCATTAGCTTCAATAAATCCTTTATTAGCCCTCATAGCATCTGAGAACTTTTGTGCGATTTCACCACTATAAAATCCCTTAATACCATTTTGCGCAATAACTTCTATGACATTGGCTAAATCTGGTCGCATCATTTTTGAATTTATAGCTAATGGCTTATCATTTTTGAAATAAATACGTTTGGACTCTGGATCCTTTTTTAATTGAGAGGCCTTACTGATTGCATAATGTAAATCTTGCGAAACTAGTATACCTTCTCTAGCTATTTTAATAACTGGTTGTAATATTTCTTCAAGAGGTAGTTTGCCAAATTTTTCATGAGCAGTAAGTAAGCCATAAACTGTTCCAGGGGTTGCAGCCGCTAAGTAGCCCTCTTGAGTATTAATGTAATTAAGACTTTTAAAATCTAGCGGTTCAGTCTGATTTAAAAGTATTTCTAGATTTGTATTCAAGGGTGATGCGCTTCTATAGTCTATATAAAAAGTTTTATCACTTTCTTTATGATATATAAGCATAAAACCGCCTCCACCAAGATTCCCTGCTCTTGGCAAAGTTATTGCCAAGGAAAAACCAACTGCTACAGCTGCATCAACAGCGTTACCGCCCATATCCAAAATCTCAACTCCAAGAGATGAAGATTGTGCATTTTGACTTACGACCATGCCTGATGAACCAATAGTTGGATGGAATGGTGATTCATAATCTATGTAAGTCCTAGCAATTAGCTGTGAACTCAAAAGCAAGAAAGCTATTAAATGAAGAAGCTTAAAGAAAACACTCATATCAATTATTGTAATTATAAAAAAGGGAGTATAAAACTCCCATTTTTATAATTAGAAAAAAACTAGAATTTTTTATAGAATTCAATATTATAATTTCTACCAAAATCTGAATGAAGATCAGCCCAATAGGTACCATAAGTTTCATCTGCTAATGGCGCCCTTTCATCTTCAATATTTTTAATTTGAACTCTAATCCTGAGGTCGTTATCAAATTTGTAGCCAAGGGTAAGATTAAATACAGTCATAGACTCAACTAACCAGGGTACAGTTTCACCATTGATTGTAGCTGTATGATTTGGTTCATAAAATTCACCCCACTGTGTTCCAGACAAAAGAACCTCATACGGACCTTTTCTCCATGAGGTTTTGAGAGTGTATTTATCCTCGATTGAACCATATATACCTAAAAGATCTTCAACTCCTCTTGGTTTGCTTAATCCTGCCAAAGGTCCTCCATCCTCACTAGCATCACTTATCTTTTTAGCATCACCGCCAGCAGCTTGATTTTTAGTATCATAATGAACATGAACTAATTTAAAACCAAAATCGCCATATTCTGTATCAAGAGAATATAAAATACTTGTGTCTAAGCCCTCAATAGTCCTAGTATCATTATTTACATAATAATCATTTACTTGTTGAACAAGTCCAGCCGGACAAAGATTTGTTGGCCAGGTTACATCATCCTCTACAACATCAGATCTAATTACATTGGGATTACCAGTACATTCAGTAGCTCCACCCTCTAATCTAATTAAAGTATCAAGCAATGTTGCATTATACATTCCAAATACGCCAACTGTATCCTCTGTTTCAATAGACCATTTATCCATAGTGATAATTAAATTTTCTATAGGTTCAACAACAACACCCAAAGATTCATTTTCACCATATTCTGGTGTTAAACCTGGATTACCTTCAGTGACTCGTTGCATTGAGTATGGTTCATACTGATCTGGTGTTACATTGCCAGTAGCTGGGTCATAGCCTTCTGCATATTCTAATAAAGCATCGCTTTGAGATGAACTTCTTCCTAGGTATCCTTCGTTAACCAAAATTAATGCGGGAGCTCTGAAGGTTTCAGATGTAGAATATCTTACTTTGAATTGATCTATGGGTTGCCAACCAATTGCAATTTTCCCAACAGTTGCATCACCATAATCGTTTGAATCTTCATATCTTAGAGCTAATTGTGCATCAATAGTTTCATGAACTGGAATAGCTAACTCAGTAAAAAAAGAATAAGTGGTTCTTTTTCCTGAAGAGTTTGGTGTAGCACTTGAATTTACAATGTCTGAGATCAATGGGTATGTCAAACCAGCTTTTGGACCAACAGGAACAGTATATGTAATATCACCATTCATTCTAGGATCTCTAAAATCAGTATACCGCTCTCTTCTCCACTCAGCACCCATTAATAAACCAACCGATCCAGCTGGTAACTCAAATAAATCACCAGTAGATATCTTAAAATCAAGCATATATAAACTTGTGGTATTAGTTCTAAAGATAGTTGTTAAAAAAGAGCTCTCATCATTACAGCCCGGTCCACAGAATGGGTTGTAGGCATCTGGAGTATCTAATGCTAGTGCTGCATCCATGCCTGACATAGTATGCCTACCAGTATTATTCTGTTTTGATTTAGCTTGAGAATATAAAACTGCTGAATCCCAATCCCATTTATCAAAAGAACCTCTAAAACCTTGTAATAATCTTATAGTTGTTCTGTGAGAATTATATCCACGAGGAGTATCAAATCTATGCCTTGCTTTATATAGACCTAGACCATTCGTAATATACTTTGGTGTTGTTATATCATCAGATGGATCATCAGGCGTATCATTATTATCTGTAACTGTGGCGTCAACAAGCTTAACTCCATTTTCATCAACTAGCTGTTGAAGCCAATAATTACTAAGGGGCACAAGATATGGCTGTGTGCATGAACCTGATTTTGCGCATGAACCAGCACCCAAAGTAGTGCCTGGAAAAACAACCTGGACAGCTTCTGAATTATAAATACCAATTTCCGAATATGCCTCAACACCATTGTCTAATTGAGTATTTATAAAAGCAAAAAGATTATGTCTTTTAAGATCAGATCTCATATCGCGTCCTAAACTATTGTAGGAAACTCTTTTTGATGTATTTGAGCTAGATTTAATTTCAATACATGAGTCCTGGCCATTGGCAGCTCCAGTATAATCACAATCATCAGTGCCAGGAACTACATGTATATAATTACCTGAGCCACCATGAAATACTCCCCATGCAGATGCTTTATTTGTATTAAGCCAACCAAGGTCGCTTTGCCATGCGCTATCATAACTATCAAGCAAGCCTGGGACTTGTCTTGCATCCATTGCCTCCCACTTAGGGTCCTCATAACCTTTTATTGGTTCTCTTATGTATGAATCAAAATAAACAGAAATGTTAGTCTTATTAAAATCTTTACCCCACTGAACACTTAATTTATTATCCTGAGCGTCATATGCATCATAAAAACTGCTTTTAAAACGAACATTTAACCCAACAAAATCAGTTTTCAAAACAGTATTTACAACACCTGCAAGCGCATCAGCACCATAGATAGCAGAAGCGCCATCTCTTAGGATTTCAACTCTATCAGCACCATATACTGGAATAGCATTAGAGTTAGTTGTCATGACTGGCATTGATCCGCCAAGAATAGGTTCTGTTTGATAGCCAGGAGATGTTATCAGCCTTCTGCCATTAAGCAGGGTTAATGTATTTCCAGTACCTATATCCCTTAGATTAAAAGCACCTACATCACCTCTTGATGCATTATAGCCTCCGCTAAATTCGTTTTGGTTGAAGGTATTTTGACCCAATTCAGCAATATTATCTAAAAGCTCATCACCTGAATCTACACCCAAAGCATCTATATCATCTGCAGTAATAACTGATACTGGTAAAGCTCCAGTTATTTTAGCTCCTTTGATTTGCGATCCAACAACAACAACCTCTTCAACATCAACTTGGTTTTCCTCAACATCCTGAGCATAGGTAATGGTTACAAACACTAATGGCAATAATAAAAATAATTTTTTGTAATTCATGATCTCTCTTGGCAATTTATGTATGTTCTTAAGTATATAACCTTTAAAAAGTATGTAAAACTTTAATGCTCGTTTTAGAGATAGTTTAATAATGCTTTGATTCTGATAAGCGTCTCTTCTTTACCAAATAAAAACATGGTTATTCCCAAAGATGGTGACTGAGTCGATCCTGTTAGAGCAATTCTAACAGGCTGATTAATTTGGGGTACTTTAAGGTTTAGATTTTCTTTAATATTATTCATTTCCTCATCTAAAAGATTCTCTTCCCATTCATTAATATCAAACAAAACATCATATATTGAATTAAGTATATCTGGATTAGGGACTACAAATTTTTCAAGAGCTTTTTGGTCATAACTTTCTAAATCTTTAAAATATGGGACTAAATTATTAGCTATGCCTGATAAGTTATGGGCAGATGATCTCATTGAATTAATTAATAACTCTGGATGCTTATGACTTTCAATTTCTATATTAAGTTTTTTAGTAAATGGAGCTATGGCTACTTTAAATTCCTCAATATCAAGGTTTGCTAAATGTTGTGAATTTAAGTAATCAAGTTTTGATTGATCAAAAATTGCGCCTGCTCTTTGAATTTCAGTTAATTCAAAATCTTTAATTAGATCATCTAAATAAAAAACCTCTTTGTCCCCTTTAGACCAACCCAGACGAGCAAGGCAATTTAATATAGCTGAATTAAGGTAACCTTTGCTTTGGTATTCTTCAAGACCTGTAGCAGCATGTCGTTTTGATAAACGCTTTTTATCATTTCCGAGAACTAGAGGCAAATGTGCATATTCTAGCTCTGGATAGCCCAATGCTTTTTGAATATGTATTTGTCTTGGGGTATTAGAGATATGATCCTCTCCTCTAATAACAGTTGTTACACCCTGCTCAAAATCATCGACAACATTGCATAAATGATACGTAGGAGTTCCATCACTTCTTAATATGATTAAATCATCTAATTCTGAATTTTCAAAAACTATCTCACCTCTTACATAATCTTTAACTATTGTTTGACCTTCAAGAGGTGTTTTAAGCCTTAAAACTGTATCGTTACCTTTGGAAAGATTTAGTTCTCTGCACTTACTGTCATATTGAGGCTTCTTTCCTTGCTCTTGTAAAGAAGATCTTAATTCATCTAACCTTTCCTTAGAGCAATTACAGTAATATGCATGTCCATCTTCATAAAGTTTTTTAGCAGCTGCAAGGTATAACTCAGATCTTTGGGATTGATTGATAGGATCTTGATCTGGAATCAAACCAATCGAATTAAGACTTTCTAAGATATTATTTTCATATTCCTTGGTCGATCTTTCTAAATCAGTGTCTTCGATTCTTATTAAAAATTTGCCGTTCTTTTTTTTTGCATATGCATAATTAAATAGCGCAGTCCTTACCCCGCCTATGTGAAGTTCACCGGTTGGACTTGGTGCGAATCTAGTCACGATGCTCATGAATATTGCTCCCATATAGGTTTAGTGCCTGATATTTCTGAGATCTCTTTTACTCTATCCTTATGTTTTGCAATATCTTTAGGGCTTGCATTAAATTTAACTAAAGAAAATTCATTGAGATCAAGATTATTATCTGAAAGTTTATTATGACCTTTAACAGAGGAAGTGCTGCTAAATGAAAACTTACTTTGACCGCCTGTAAGATTTAAAAATACATCAGATAAAATATTAGCATCTAATAAAGCCCCATGATAGGTTCTGTCATAGTTAGTAATGCTAAATCTATTAGCTAAAGCATCTAATGAATTTCTTTGACCTGGAAATTTTTTTCTTGCAACTTCTAGTGTATCCACAACATCACAAATATCTTCTAATAAGGGATTTTTTGATGAGGCTAATTTAATCTCATTATTTAAAAAACCTAAATCAAAAGGAGCATTATGTATGACTAATGTAGAGCCTTCTACAAACTCTAAAAATTCAGATACTACTTCATCAAACAATGGTTTATCCTCAAGCTCTTCATTTGTAATACCATGAACTTTGATGGCCTCTTCTTCAATAACTCTTTGAGGATTTAAGTATGTATGAAAATAATTATCTGATTTGTTTCTATCTTCCAAGAGAACTGCCCCAATCTCAATTATTTTATGACCCTCTTCATAATTCAGACCTGTTGTTTCTGTATCAAGTACAATATATTTATTCATAAAGTATCAATTCCTTTGTTAGCTAATTCATCAGCCCTTTCATTACCTTCATGACCTGAATGACCTTTTACCCATTGCCAGTCAATATTATGACCTTCTATACAATTATCAAGTTCTATCCATAGATCTTTGTTTTTAACATCCTGTTTAGAAGAGTTTTTCCAATTATTTTTCTTCCAACCACTAATCCATTCAGTTATTCCCTGAATAACATATTTAGAATCAGTAGTAAGAGTTACCTTGCAGGGTTCTGTTAACAATCTTAGCGCTTCTATAACCGCTTTAAGTTCCATCTTATTATTGGTTGTAGAAAAATCCCCTCCGTATATTTCTTTTGATTTTCCGCCATATTCCAAGACAGCGCCCCAGCCTCCTTTTCCAGGATTACCTCTACATGCACCATCAGTATAAATATTTACGATTTTCATAAAATTGTCATAGAATTCATATATGATTCATATCGAACCAATTAAAGCATTCACTGACAATTATATTTGGTTAGCTCGAACTAATGAAGGGGTTTTGGTTGTTGATCCAGGAGATTCAAAGCCAGTAATTGATTTTTTAACTAAAAACAATCTTTATTTAGATGGGATATTAATAACTCATCATCATTTTGACCACACTGGTGGAATAGAAGAGCTGCAAAAAAAATATTCAATATCAAAAGTAATTGGTCCTTCTAACTGTCATAAAGATATTAATATAGAGGTAACTGAAGGTGATTCAGTTAATATTATAGGTTTAAACTTTAAAGTAATTGAGGTACCTGGGCATACCTTAGATCATATTGCTTTTTATTTAGAAATAGATACTGGATCTCACCTATTTTGTGGAGATACCATTTTTTCATCAGGTTGCGGAAGAGTGTTTGAAGGAACCTTCAAACAAATGCATGACTCCATTTCTAAACTAAGCAAATTACCGGATACCACAAAAATATATTGTGCACATGAATATACACTTTCGAATTTAGCTTTTGCAAAATTAGCTGAACCTAACAATAAAAAAATACTTGAAAGAGAGATTGAGGTAAAAAATCTTCGAGCTAAAGATATTCCTTCAATACCAACAACATTTGCAAAAGAAAAAGAATTTAATCCCTTTTTAAGATGCGCTGAAAAAGATATGATTGATAGCTTAATTAATAAATATAATCTAACTAATACAGACCCCGTAAATATTTTTAGCGAACTAAGAAGATGGAAAGATTCATTGTAGTTTTATTATTTTTTTCAGTAACTAGCTGCCAATCTCTTATTAATGAAGAGATTATTTCTGAAGAGGTGCAAAAGTCAGATGAAATTCAAGATATTATCGTAATTGAGAATGAAATCGAGCCTCAACTTATATGGGATCATCTTAAAAAAAATGCAAAAAATAGAAATTATAAAATTAATAACACAGCTCAAAAATATATATACGAATATACTAAAAATACCTATTTATTTGAAAAATACTTAGAAAGATCAGAGTATTATATTTATTACGTTGTTCAAGAATTAAAGAAAAAAGATCTTCCCCTTGAGTTTGCATTTATACCCTTCATTGAAAGTAATTATGATCCATTTTCAATATCTGCATCTGGTGCTGTAGGCCTATGGCAATTTATGCCAAGGACTGGAGAATCTCTTGGCTTAAATAAAACATGGTGGATAGAAGAAAGACATGATCCATTTAAATCAACAAAAGCTGCTATTAGTTATCTTGATATCTTATATAAAAGATTTGATGAAGATATGTACCTAACGTTGGCTGCCTATAATGCTGGGCCCTCTTACATAGATAAGCAAATTAAAAGAAATAAAAGAAAAAATAAACCATCTGATTATTGGAGCATAAGACTATCAAAAGAAACTCAAAATTACATTCCAAAATTTATTGCAATTAATGAAATTATTTTTAATAACGAAAAATACAATATTACTCTTCCTGAAATTTATATGGAGCAAGTTGTTGCAAAGGTGGTTATTCCAGGCCAAATAGAAATCTTGGCTTTAAGCGATCACCTTAATATAAAACCAGAACTAATATATAAACTAAATGCTGGATATACTAAATGGGCATCTCCTCCTAGTTATGAATCAATTTTTTATCTTCCAATTGAAAAAGCTGAGTTCTTTAATTCTAATAACAATGAATTTAAAAAAACAAACGATATTAACTGGCTTACTCATGAGATTGTTAATGGTGATAATCTATGGTCTCTTGCAAGAAAATATGACACTGAGGTTTCAATCATTAAGCAAGTAAATTATCTTCAATCTAATTTATTAAAACCGGGCTCAAATTTACTTATTCCTGTTTCAAAAAATGATAATGGGTACTTTGTTCCTTTTGAAATGCATATAGTTTCAGAGGGAGATTCAATATGGTCAATTTCTAGAAAATATAATATTAGTGTTGATGATATTATTGAGATGAATAACCTAGATCCTAAAAAATTTCTTCAATTAGGCCAGCAACTTTCCATTGGAAACAAAAATATTTATAGAAATATAGATTCTAAAAAAAGAACAATCCTTTATAGCGTCAAGCAAGGTGACAACCTTTATAAAATCGCTAATATATTTGATGTAAATGTAGAAAACATTCTGAAAATTAATGAGCTTGATGAATTTAACCTTATCCCTGGTCAAATAATAAAAGTATCTATAAGAGCTTTTTAATGATCTGATGTCTTAGGGTCAAGCGCATCTCTAAGGCCATCACCGAAAAAATTTAATGCAAATAAAGTAATGGTGAATGTAATACCAGGAAATATAAGCAACCAGCTAAACTCTTCCATTGTCTCAACACCATCTTTTATTAAGGTACCCCAGCTGCTCATTGGTGGTTGTATACCAAGCCCTAAAAAACTAAGGAAACTTTCAAGAAGCATTACTTGAGGAATTGTTAAAGTTGCATATACAGCTATTGGACCAAGAATATTGGGTAATAAATGTCTTTTGAACATAGTTATATTATTAACACCCATAGCTTGTGCTGCTAACACAAACTCTTGATTCTTTAAAGTTAAAACCTGACCTCTAACAATTCTTGCCATAGTTAACCATTCAACAGCGCCAATAGCACAAAACAATAACCATAGGTTTCTTCCAAATATAACCATCAATAAAATAATAAATATTATGAATGGAAGTCCATACAAAACATCAACGATCCTCATCATAATGTTGTCAACTCTTCCACCAAAATATCCAGCAATAAGGCCCCACGAAACCCCAATGACCAGTGCAACAGCTGTAGCTATAAAACCTACCATTAATGATACTCTTGCTCCATATAAGATTCTAGATAATAAATCTCTTCCAAGAATATCTGTTCCTAATAAGTGGTCTACTGATGGTGGGGAAGCTCCTAAGTCTAAATTTTGATATGCATATGGATAGGGGGCAATTAGCGGAGCAAATAATGCTAGAAAAATTAAAATAATTAAAATAATTGCTCCAGTAACCGCTGCTTTATTTGAAAGAAGTCTATTAAAGGCATCAGACCACAATGAGGATGAATGATTCTCCATAATATTATGATTCCCTGGATCTTGGATTTAACCATAAAGCCAGTAAATCTGACATCAAATTAAACATTACAATCATAAATGAAAAGAAAATTGTAGTACCTAAAATCATTGTATAGTCTCTATTAAAGGCAGCTTCAACATAAAACCTTCCAAGACCAGGTATTTGAAAAATAGTCTCTACTACAAATGATCCAGCTAATAATCCTGCAATCGCTGGACCTAAAAAAGAAACAACAGGAATGAGACCACCCTGCATAGCATGTTTAACAACGACTTGGGTCTCAGAAAGACCTTTAGATCTAGCCGTCCTAATAAAATCTTGATTTAATACTTCCAGCATACCGCCCCTTCCAAGTCTAGCGATGTAAGCTGCATAAGCAAAACCTAATGTTATTGATGGTAATATTTTATCCCCTGGAAGTTGCCCCCAGCCTGAAACTGGTAAAAGTTCTAAATTAATACCAAAAATTAGTACTAACAGGGGACCTAGTAAAAATGTCGGCACACATATTCCTATCATGGCAATAGACATAGGTAAATAATCAAAAATTGTATTTCTTTTGAGAGCCGCTATTACACCTGAAAAGATTCCTAAAATTAAAGCAATTAAAATAGAATAAATGGCTAGCTCAAAAGTAACAGGTAAACCAGTCATTATCATTTCGGATACTGATCTTCCAGGAAACCTAAATGATGGACCGAAATCACCGACAATAATGCCTGACATATAATCAAAATATTGTTCAGCAAGAGGTGCATTTAAATTATATGCTTCATTTAAGTTTTTTAAAACTTGAGGGGATACAGTTTTTTCAGCATCAAATGGACCGCCTGGAGCAAGCCTAACTAAGAAAAAGGTAATACTTGCTACAGCAAGAAGAACAGGTATAGCTAATAAAATTCTTTTTATTAGTATAATGATCATATAATTTAAGAATTAGTCTCTTTGTAGTCTTATATATTTAGGATGGTGATGGTCTAAAATATTTGGATACCAACCTTTAACATCCTCATGAAGCTGATAGACTCTTACATAAGTATATATAGGCGCAATAGGCATCTCATCAATTAGCAACTGCTCAGCTTCATTTAAAAGTTTATAACGTTCCTTTTGATCGATAGTTGAATTTGCTTGCTTAATTAACTTATCGTAAACAGGGTTTTCCCAGCCCGTTTTATTATTGCCTCTATTTGGTCTAAGTGTATCCAAAAAGGTATTTGGATCTTCATAGTCGCCAATCCATCCTGCTCGTGATACTTGGAAGTCACCAATCATCTCTCTATTCAAATAAACCTTCCAATCTTGATTTACAAGTTCAACACTAATACCTAAATTTTCTTGCCACATCTGTTGAATAGCTAATGCTATTTTTCGATGATCTTCATTTGTATTGAATAATATTTCAAGAACAGGGAATTCTGATCCAGAGTCGTACCCAGCCTCTTTTAATAGGTTTTTTGCTAATTCAACATCATATGGAATTTCAGTTTTTGGAAAATAGTTGTTAGATCCTGGAGGTGTAAATGAATATGCAGGTATTTGACCGCATTTAGTTACTTTTTCTGTAATTTTTTTTCTATCAATAGAATAAGCTAATGCCTTACGAACTCTAACATCTTGTAAAGCAGGGTTCAGGGTATTAAATCTATAAAAGTAAGTGCCCATATAAGGATCGATTTTAAGATTTGGATTACCATCTTCTATATAAACTGGACACTTATTAGATGGTAATGTAGATGTATTATGAAGTTGGCCTGCTCTAAACATCCTATCTTCAGTCATGACATTTTGAACAGGGTAATAATGTATCTCATTAAGATCAACAGTTTTAGAGTCCCAATATAGTGGATTTTTTTCAACAATAATTTTCTTATTTAATTCCCATGATTTTAAGTTAAATGGTCCATTGCAGACAAAATTACCAGGACGAGTCCATTCACCATTTCTATCATCCACAGCACCATATCTAAGAACAGTATTTTTATGAACTGGCCAGGTGCTATAGTGACTTAACAAGCCTAAGAAAAAAGGTGTAGGGTTGTTTAATTCAACTTCCAAAGTAAGCTCATCAATTGCTTTTACCCCAACAAGATTAAAATCATCAATTTCTTGATTGTGATATTCAGAAGCATTTTTAACATAATAAAGCATATCTGGATATTGAGAACCTAGACTAGCAGTTAGTATTCTTTTCCAAGACCAAACAAAATCATCAGCTGTTACAGGATCACCATTTGACCATTTTCCATTCTCTTGGAGATAAAAAGTATAAATTTTTCCATCTTCGCTAATAGTCCAAGATGAGGCAGCTCCAGGGAGACTTTCTCCACCCTTTGGGTTAGAACTTGTTAAACCCTCGCAAAGTGATTGAAGGACATGATGCTCAGGAACGCCTGTTACAATATGCGGATCAATACCCTGAGGCTCAGTTCCGTTACCCCAATGAAAAGTCTTTGTAATCAGACCTGTATCAACAGGCGCTTCAGTTTGGCTGCAAGCTGTTAATATAAAAATTAGAAAAAATTGATAAATTCTTTTTGACATTAATTGGCGGCTCCTATATTTACATTAATTCTAGCATTAGTATAAAGTTGATCATTAAGCAAATCTATAATTCCAGATCTTGACTGTGTATTTGCAAATTCAGTATATTCTTCTTTTACTTCAGAAACATACGAGGCGTTAGGTAAAGTTATATTGTTTACTGTTAGATGATAGATGCCATCATCTGTTTCAATTAATCTAGACTCTCCAACCTTCATTTGAGAAACATTGAAAACTACCTCTTGAGGTAATAAAGATGAATTACCTTTAATATCTTTATAGGCGTCTCCGCTTATAAAATTATATTTATTTTGAATAACCATATAATCATCACTTGAAATGCTTGCTAAATCTAGCTTAAGTTTTTCAATTTCTTCATTTGATTTATATGTGGTGAAATCACTTTTCACAAGATTTGACACATTTTCATAATCTAATTGTTGCGACTCTCTAATTTCAACAACTTCATAGACCACTATGTTATCGTCAATTATCTCTGATCCAAATTTTTCATTAGAAAAAACCCTATCTTTAATTTCTTTAATAATAGGTAAATCAAAATCATTGAATTCAAGAAGGTCCGACTTTAAAGTGCTTGTATTTAGATAATTAGCAATGCTCTGAATACCTTCATTATTAGCAATAATATCAAGCACTTCGTCATAGTCTTCAAACATTAATGCTAATGATTCGTTTTCAAGAATATCGTTCTCAAAAACTGTTTTCATTTCATTGAAAGTTTTGATTTCATCCTTGTATACTTCAGTGACTTTAATCAAATGATAACTTTCTTCTAGCTCTACTATATCTGATACTTGATTTACATCTAACAAAGCAATCGCGTCACCAAACTCTTGAGGAAATAAATCATCTGCATAAAAATCTAAATCACCGCCAATTTCTGCAGTTAACAAATCGTCTGAAAACTCTTCAGCAAGACTTGAAAAGGAAGATCCATTATTCAAATTATTTTTAATTTCATTGATTAAATTTAAAGGTTGATTGGGATCTTTATACTTAGATTTTTCAATCATTATATGGGATATTCTTTTTTGTACAGCGTTGTCAATCTGTGCTAGATATGATTCATAGGATTCCTCATAATAGTTTTCAGGAATAAAAATTTCATCAGCATAATTTTGCTTATTTAAAAGTATGTAATTAATTGACCTGGACTCACCAGAATAGTAGTTTGATTTATTTTGATTATAAAAATCATACAAGTCATCTTCAGTAAAAACTAAATTACTTGATATAGCATCAAGATCAGTTCTAATAAATACAATATCCGAACTCTTTTCAAGATATTTTACAAAATCATTAATTTCTGATTCAGTAATAAAGGTTGTTGATAAAGTCGACATTAATTTTGAAGTGATGTTTAAGCTTGTAGCAATATCTATGTATGAAGACTTTGAAAAACCATTTGCATTTATAAATGCTTCAAATCTATCTTCATTAAATTGTCCATCAATAGAAAAATTAGGATTTCTTATGATATCTTTTTTTGTTTGCCTTTGTTCGTAATTATTTATTAAACCAAGTTTTGAAGCTAAACTTAAAGAAATTTTGCTAGAAACTATTTCATTTTTAAGTGCATTGATTTGTATGTCCTCATCTACTAATGACATATCAAAATCATCTCCAAAATTATCACGAAAATTTGATGCAACTATATTTGAAGCAATTTGAATATCTTGTTCTGTTACTTTCATTCCATTAACATCACCATAGTTTTGACCAAAAATAGTACCTAAAGATGAAGTACCAAGGAAAACAAATGGTAATGCGCATGCTGCAACAATAAAAAAGAGGGTTGGACCTGATAGGATATTTCTAACATTATTTAACATATTTGTATTATAAAATAAAAAAAAAGGGTGCGTTAGCACCCTTTAGTAAAGATTATTATATTAGCCTTTGACTTTGTCTTTTAAGGCTTTACCTGCTTTAAAACCTGGCACTTTAGTAGCCGCAATATGCATAGCCTCACCAGTTTGAGGATTTCTACCCTCTCTAGCAGCTCTGTGTCTTACAGAAAAAGTTCCAAATCCAACAAGAGAAACTGAATCTCCAGTTCCTAATGCTCCCCCAATACCATCTAATACTGCATCAACAGCTCTACCTGCTGAAGCTTTTGAAAGGTCTGCTGAAGCAGCAACGCTATCGATCAAATCAGATTTATTCATATTAAATACTCCTCAATGTAAATTTTTAATAAATACCCTACTATGAAAAGCTTTTTACCGCTAAAAGTCAAGCAATATAAGGTTTTTCAACAAAATTAATAATTGTTAATTTTGAAGAG
>Ga0255766_10001064_pt1 | contig 25331 bp, 18 predicted proteins | sample 071ome_23_FD_179966 | JGI IMG/M metagenome (GOLD analysis project Ga0255766, IMG submission 179966) | Coastal salt marsh microbial communities from the Groves Creek Marsh, Skidaway Island, Georgia - 071403BT metaG (version 2) | ecosystem: Environmental > Aquatic > Marine > Intertidal zone >... | reverse complement strand
CTGATATGGTAGCACCAGATATTGCGGCAACATTTTTTCTGTAAATAAATTTATCAAAGAAAGTTTTTCCAATAAACTGACTAAGCCATCTTTTACTTCCAATTTCACCTCCATAATCTTCACGATATACAAGGATTTTAATTGATTGTATGACAAGATCTTTATCAAATAGAACTACATAATCAAAATATTTCGTCTGGCTGGGAGCTGTTCCCAAGTAGGCATAGCCAATTTTTTGATTATCAGAGCTTATTGATAACAATCTTTTAGATAAGAAATCTTCAAAATTTTGGTTTATGGCTCTATCCAATTGATAATTTTCAACTGAAAAGACTTTCTTGATTTCTTTGTCTGCTCTCCTGTTTATTTGACTGAAAGCAAAAGATGAATTAATCAATAGAAAAACTAAAAATAATATGTTGAGCTTTATTTTTTTCAAATTTTAAAAGAATATTCCAATCCCCATATTAAACTGCCCCTTTGCTTTTGACCCCTCAAATGCAGTTCCTTTTGATTGATAATCGATTTTAAAAACAGAACCTCTAGATAGGTGATATGAGGCACCTAATGTCCACTCTTTTCTGTGTAAAGCAAGGTTTTTCTCAAGCGAGCCTTCAACCTCTTTGTGTTGATTTAAATTCTCATACCTTAAAAATAAGTCCAACCTCTGTCTTGCTTCAATCGGAAGCACATTATAAGCAGCTTCAAGATAATATCCACCCATCTTTGAGCCTAGATCTTTATCTCCAGCTAAATTATATTTTTCAGTATCTGAAAGAACAGCGTTTATATATTGTGCTCTTGCAGAAAAATTATTTTTTACATATCTAGCATCAAGACCTAACATATTTACCCCAACTTGAGATCCGATAATAGATGTATCTGTTGTCTGTGTTTTTCCAGTATAATAAGATGCTCCTAGTCTAAGTCCTAATAGTCCAAAGTAATCTAATCTTGCTGCAAAGTTTGCATCACTCCCTTGCGACTCAGCACCTTTTTGTCTCCCACCTCTTAAACCATTTGTGCCTTTTAGCTTATATGAGCCATTATATGAAATAGGTCCATTCATAACATAAGCTTGATATCTCATGCTTAAGTCATTAATTCTACCTGCAACACCCATTCCAATTTCTCTCCATGTTGTTGGAACTATTTTGTTATCAAGAGTTGGTCTTTCAACTCCATTAAATGTTGTCGGCTCATGGTATTCATTTACAATTCCCATAGGAACAAGGAGAAGACCTGCTCTAAGGTTTGTATTATCGGCAAGTGCATAATTTAGCCAAGCTTGCTCAATGTATACTTCTTTCACATGTTCGTATTCAATTTCTGTAATGAACGAAACTCTGTCGTCGAATTTGTAGGCAAAAAGGAGTATTAATCTTTGAACATCAATTTCTGATGCACCAGAGTCATAGTCGTTATATGTAATCTCACCATAACCTCCAATTGTTAAACCAGATTGAAGATCGGCAAGGTTAAGTAATTGTGTTTGTGCGATGTTTAGCTGCTCATCTTCTTGAGAAAAAGAAAAGGCTGTTGCGACTAACATCATAATTAATATAGATTTTTTCATAAGTAGGTTATTTATAATGATTCTAAATAAGATGAAAAAATTTTAAAAATTTGTTATTCCTTCATTTGGCTGATACTGATAACTAAATGTATAATACCTTGATTCACTTGTATATGCATCTGGATTTTCTGGAGCATCTTTATAGTAACTTAGAATTTCCATTTTTGCATATTTTCCATCATTAGTTCTAAATACTAATATTTTACCAGGAGTTGGAGTAATTAAATTCACAGGAGGACCTTGATAAGTATACCATCCGTTCCCTGCTCCTTCTTCAATTGCATAACCATCAGCTGAATCTTGTGATAATTCCTGAAGATTTACTTCAGTTACAGAACTCATTGTTCCAGCTGCAATGTATACAGCAGCATTACCAGTTCTTGCTGGCTCATCAATTGTTCCTAGTGTCTCACCACCATTGATGATTATAGAGGTTCCTCTAAATGCAACATCCCAATCAGTTTCACTTGTAGTAACCTGACCAGTAGAAAAATTAAATTTAGTGAACTCACCTGATATTGGAGTAAATGCACCTGTCCTTGGGTCAACACCTCCAACTTGAGGTGCATATAGATTCTCATAGCTTTCAGAAACTACATCTAGAAGTTGAACTTCATCATCCTTACTACATGATGATATAATTAATAAAAAAATAGTTAAGTAAGTAGTTGTTATTCTCATAGTTTTAAGATTTGATTGATTAAAGTGTTATTTTAAATTTTGAATAAATAATTCTACCTGGATTATTAGGTAGGTTTTGAGGATCTGTGTAATTGAAAATATTATCAGATCCAAGTGTTATTTTATAATTCTTAATTTCTTTAGAAATAGATATGTCAGAAATAATATTTGAATTGACAAAATCATCAAAATCATCCAATATACCATTACCATTTTTATCGACTAAGCCGTATTTACTCCTATATTTTGATTTAAAGTAAATTTGAAAATTATTTTTAAGCGTAAAAATAATTTTTGAATTGATATTATGTTTTGATCTATTAAATAGTCCAAAATAATCTTCTTTTGTGACAAGAAAAGCTGGTGAATTTATACTTTCTCTAGCATATACATCACCATCTTTAATTCTTTGAACTGCATCAGCATCCTTAGCATCAAGATATTGATATCCAATTTTAAAATCTATATTATCATTTATACTAAATAGTGAACTAAATTCTAAACCTTGAGTATATACCTTATTGAGATTATAATAACTAAAAATATTTTGGCCATTAGTTTTAGTTGCTATTATCTTGTAGTCAATTAAATTTTTTATCTGATTTCTAAAAAGATTAAAATCAAAAGAAATATTATTATCAGTTTTTAGCAAGAATCCAAAATTAAAGCTAACGGAGGTTTCTGGCTTTAAGTTACCCTCAAATTCATTCTGAGAAATAATTAAGTTTGATATCTGACCTTGCATCTGAAGATCATTTATTATTTCTTGAGCAGCATTAAAACCAAGAACTGAATAACCAGAATTAGAATTTGCAAAGTTAAAATATAACTGCCTAAAATCAGGAGTTTTAAAGCCTTTACCAATTGAAATTTTTGTTGAGATATTTTCATTTAATTGAGTTCTCAAAGCAAACCTTGGACTAAACTCTGAATCATACTGATCATACTGGTCATATCTAGCTCCAAATATATAGTTTGTGTTTTCAAATATGAATCCTTCATATTGAATGAAATAATTAGACGAATACTGTGTTACCTTATTTTTATAAAAATTATTTCTTCTCAACGATTCATCTGTTAAACCAATGCCTATTATCAGCTTATTTTTTTTATTTATTTCAAAAATCGACCTAAGCTCAGATTTAAATAATGATTGATCAAAAAATGATTCTTGAGTATTAGTCGTAAGTGAACTAAAATTTTCATCACTTTTATATTTTGTTAAATAATTGTCAAGAACAAATGAAAGCTTATCATTTAATCTGTAGCTAATGGAAGTATTAATATTTGATTCATTTATAATGTTGTTACCATATACACTTTCACTAATTTTAAACTCTTGGTCTTCTTTAAAAATTCTTAATGAAGAAAAAAAAGAAAGGTTTTTATATTCATAATTATGGCGAACAAATGCTGTAACATTTTTATAAGGTTCTACAGTGTTAAATATATCTTTTTCAATGAGGTCGTAACCATCGGTATTGAACAAGTTTATGAAAGCATTTAAATTGTGACCTTTTTCAGAGATCAAGCCAATATTAAGATTTAAATCATTAGTATTAAATGATGAGATTTTATAATAAGAATTTAAAGTAAACGGTTCATTTGATTTAGAGGTAATAAGATTAACCACTCCACCTATTGCATCGGTTCCATATAGACTAGAGGAGCTTCCTTTTATTATCTCAATTTTCTCAATATTTCCTATTGATATTCTATCAAGATCTAGTGTTCCCGACTGTCTTCCTATAATAGGATATCCGTCAACGAGAAGAAGTGTATATTCTGAATCTAAGCCTTGAATTTGAATACCATTTCCACCGCCAAAATCAGGAACAATAAATATTCCAATCTGATCATCCAGGATATCGCTAAGCCTGCTTGAATTACTCAATGATATTTCTTTTTTTGAAATTAGTTTTGCAGGAAGAGGCAAGGTAGATAACTGTCTAATTGTTTTTGTCGCAGATATAATTACTTCATTAAGTCTTGTTTCATCTACAGAGTCATTCAAGCTCTGAGAAAATGAGAATTTGCATACAATAAATGCAAAAATTAATAATATAAATTTTAATTGCTTAATAGTGCTTATTTAAAATGATTCTAAATTGCAAATATATACTCAAAACTGATCTTAGAAAACTAATTAACATTTTTTTTGCATTAAGTAATCTTACACAATTATATTTATAGTTTAGGGTAAATTGATTAAATAGTATTAAATTAATGGAATGGATGTAAGTTCAATTTTAATAGTTCTTCCTTTACTAATAATATTTTCGTATTTATTTGACATTTTTGCAAGAAGAACAAAGTTTCCATCTGTAATACTTCTTGTCTTAACAGGTATAATAGCAAGATTCATTTCTTCATATTATGGATATGATAATTTCGAATTCCTAGACAGTCTTGTTCCAGTACTTGGAACTATTGGTCTTATACTAATTGTTCTTGAAGCAGCTTTAGAACTTGAAATTCGAAAGGAAAAAACTGAGATTATTATTAAAGGGTTTTTAGCAGCCTTTGTTATACTTATTATTAATATAATTTTAGTAAGCCTATTCTTTGAAAATGTGATTGGTCTTTCATATCCTAACTCTGTTATTTATGCAATTCCATTATCAATTATAAGTAGCGCTGTAGCTATTCCGTCTGCTTCAGGATTGATTACAAAAAATAAAGAGTTCGTAGTCTATGAATCAACATTTTCAGATATTTTAGGTATTATGATTTTTTACTATTGTATAAGACAAGCCGAGAAGGGAGAAGCTCTAATTGGTGTTGAACCAATAGTAACCTTGTTAGGACAAATAATATTGATAATAATGATTTCAATTGTAATTACATATTTACTTTTTTTATTAATTCAGAGAATTGAACATCATGTAAAGTTTTTTCTTATTCTAGCCCTATTGATATTAGCTTATGAAATTGGAAAGGATTTTTTAAAGCTTCCTTCATTAGTCCTAATATTTATTTTTGGAATTTTTCTTTCAAATTTTACAAACCTTATCCCAAAGAGTTTAAAAAAATATATTAAAACAGATGATGTTAAAAAATCTGACTTACATGAATTTCATTTATTGACAGCTGAATCAACATTTTTAGTTAGAACCTTCTTCTTTTTATTCTTTGGCTTCTCAATACCTTTGGATAGTTTTGTTGAATTTGAACCATATATAATTGGTGCAACAGTTCTGCTAATTATGTATGGAGTTAGATATTTTTATTTAGCTCTAGTATTGAATGATGAGGAGTCTAAACCTCTTCTTTACTTTTCACCCAGGGGATTAATAACTATACTTTTATTTCTAAGCATATCTGATTATGATATTCAAAAGAGTAATATTGTTGATGAAAAAGTACTACTAGTAATTATTATTGCTTCAATGCTAATAATGATTCAAGGGTCTATAAAAAGATCAAAGAAAGAAGATGATGAATCTAGCATACCCCAACAATCTCTATCCGAAATAGTCGACTCACAAATTGATAAAAAATGAAAAAAATAAAAATTTTAGTAATCACTATTGCAGTTTTATTTGCAGTAGTTTATACTCTAAATCTAGAATATTTTGTAAAAGGTATTAGAATTGTATACCTAAATGGAGAATCTACTGTCTTTATAGATGATTTAAAATATTTTGAGTATGAGACCATTAAATCACCCAAAGAAAAATCACCATGGAAAGAAAGTGAAAGCAAGTCAACTAATTTTTCCTCAGAATTCGAGGATTATAATAAAAAAATGGGAACTGCTGCGTATGTTGTTATTCAAAATGACACAATCATTGGAGAGAAATATTATGAAGATTATTCTATAAACTCATCAACTAACTCATTTTCAATGGCAAAGACATTTGTCTCATTAATGATGGCTAAAGCTTATGAACAAGGTTATATTAAAAGTCTTGAAGATAAGGTGATTGATTATCTTCCAGGTCTAAAAGGAGAATTTGCTAATGATGTAAAAATAATTGATTTAGCAGCTATGACATCTGGTTTAGAATGGGATGAGGGCACATCTAATCCTTTTAGTCCTGTTGCTAAGCAATACTTTTATGAAGATGTCGTCAAATTAATGTTAGATCAGCCATTTATTGAAGCACCAGGTAAAACTTATCACTATTCGAGTGGTAATACCCAAATATTATCAATGGTTATAGAAAAAGCTACTGGGATAAAAACAAATGATTATTTTGAAAAAGAATTATGGTCAAAAATTAATCCTGACAATGATGCCTATTGGCAAATAGACAGCAAGGAATCAGGAAACATTAAATCATTCTGCTGTTTTCATTCAAACGCAAGAGACTTTTCTAGGCTTGGAAAATTATACCTTGACAATGGTAGTTGGAATGGCAGCCAAATTATTGATTCAACATTTATTCAAAAATCTATAAAACCATATTTAGATGAATTTGATGCTTATGGAATTGGAGTGTGGTTATCTAATTATAAAGATTTAAAAATATCTCTAATGAGTGGTCACCAAGGACAATATGTAATTATGATACCTGAAAAAAAATTAATAATTACTAGACTTGGTAAAAGAGACATTGATATTGGAAGGCCAGGTGTATCCCCTGATGTACTTGTATATATTGATGAAGCTTTAAAGCTTATTGACTAAAGAGATAGTTCCAGCTTTATTGGGCAATGATCAGAATGGTGAACATCACTTAAAATAGATGCATTAACTATACTTTCCTCAATTGATTTTGAGACCATGTTATAATCAATTCTCCAACCCTTATTATTTACTCTTGAGTTTGCTCTATAACTCCACCAACTATATTGATGTGGTGATGAATTTACAAAACGAAATGAGTCAACAAATCTTTCTCCAATAAACCTATCTAGCCATTCTCTTTCTTCTGGCAAAAAACCTGAAACGTTCTTATTCCTTATAGGGTCATGAATATCTATAGGTTTATGACAAATATTATAATCTCCACAAATAACTAAATTTTTTATTTCATTATTTAATTGATAAATATAATCTTTAAAGTCATCCATAAATTTAAACTTAAAATCAAGTCTATCTGTATTTGTTCCTGATGGAAGATATAAACTTATTATAGATACCTTATCAAAATCGAGTCTAATTATTCTACCTTCAAAATCCATATAGTCTATTCCTGAGCCATATTCAACATGATTTGGTTTTTGTTTTGAAAATATTGCAACACCACTATAACCCTTTTTTTGAGCCGAAAACCAAAAAGTATTATACCCTAGACTTTCAATTTCAGAAATCTCAACCTGTTCTTTATTTGCCTTAATTTCTTGAAGACATATGACATCAGGAGATTCTCTTTTTAGCCAGTCAACAAATCCTTTATTTATTGCGGCTCTTATGCCATTTACATTATAACTAATAATATTCAACTAAAGCTTTTTTAATAAACATTTAAGTGTTAATTCATTGTCAACAATAGATTTTAAATCTTCTATGTTTATTCTTTTTTGTTCCATAGAGTCCCTATCTCTTATAGTAAATGAATCATCATCAATTGTTTGGTGATCAATAGTAATACAATATGGAGTTCCAATTGCATCTTGTCTTCTATATCTTCTTCCAATTGCGTCTTTCTCATCATAAACAAGATTGATCTCATGACAAAACTCATTCATAATTTTTCTAGCATATTCTGGAAGGCCATCTTTTTTGAGTAGTGGAAGAACTGCTAATTTGTTTGGAGCAATTTGCTTAGGTATACTCATAACGTTTCTTGTAGATCCATCTTCCAGAGTTTCTGTTTTAAATGAGTTAGATATGATAGCAAGAAACATTCTATCTAAACCAATAGATGTCTCAAGAACATATGGTGTATAGTTTTTATCTAACTCAGGATCAAAATATTGAATTTTCTTACCTGAAAGCTCCTGATGGCTTTTAAGATCAAAATCAGTTCTTGAATGAATACCCTCAAGTTCTTTAAACCCGAATGGAAAATTAAACTCAATATCGCATGCAGCGTCAGCATAATGAGCAAGTTTATCATGATCATGATATCTGAACAAACTAGAGTCTAAACCTAAATTTAAATGCCAGTTAAGTCTTTTATCTTTCCAATGATTAAACCAATTTTCCTGGGTTCCAGGTTTAATGAAAAATTGCATTTCCATCTGCTCAAATTCTCTCATCCTAAAGATAAATTGTCTAGCAACAATTTCATTTCTAAATGCTTTACCAGTTTGAGCAATTCCAAAAGGAATTTTCATTCTTGAAGTCTTTTGAACACTTAAATAGTTTAGGAAAATTCCTTGAGCAGTCTCGGGTCTTAAATATAAATCCATACTTGACTCTTCAGATGCTCCTAACTTAGTACTAAACATAAGGTTAAATTGTCTAACTTCTGTCCAATTACATGTTCCTGAAACCGGACATTTAATTTCCATATCATCAATTATTTTTTTTACCTCTATCAAGTCATCTTTCTCAAATGCAGAAACCATTCTTGATTTTAATTCATCAATTTGTTTAGCTATTTCTATAACTTTTGGATTAGTATCAAGGAATTGTTTTTTATCGAATTGTTCTTTGAATCTTTTCTTGGCTTTTTGAAGTTCTTTTTGGATTTTAGAATTTAATTTTTCAATAAATTCTTCAATTAAAACATCAGCCCTATATCTTTTTTTAGAATCCTTATTATCTATAAGCGGATCATTAAAAGCATCTACATGGCCTGAAGCAACCCAAGTCTTTGGATGCATAAATATTGCCGAATCTATTCCTACAATATTTTCATTAAGTTGGACCATTGATCTCCACCAATAATCTCTTATATTATTTTTTAATAGTGTACCATTATGAGCATAATCATAAATTGCATTTAATCCCTCGTAAATCTCACTTGAAGGAAATATGAAACCGTATTCTTTAGAATGTGAAATAATCTTTTTTAGAGAGTCTTTATCCATGAGTATATTGCAAAAATAGTTCTTTTTACTATTTTAAATACTTTAATTTGTATTTGAATTAATTATATGCAGAATTTAATATATGTTTTTCTCTCGCTTATTGTTGTAATTGGATGTGCCAAAAGAGGTTCTCCAAGTGGGGGCCCACAAGATAGTATTCCTCCTGTCTTAGTAAATGCTAGTCCAAAATTAAATTCTATAAATTTTGATTCTGAAGAAATTAGATTAACGTTTGATGAGTGGATTAAATTAGATAAAGTTCAAGATCAGTTAATTATTTCTCCACCATTAGAAAAATCATCATATGAAATAAAACCACTAACAGGAGTTACAAAAAAGGTTTTTTTAAAATTCTTAGATAGTCTAAGTCCAGAAACAACATATACTGTAAACTTCGGAAATAGTATTAAGGATAATAATGAAAATAATCCTCTAACATTTTTTAGCTACACATTTTCTACAGGTGAAACAATTGACTCTCTATACATTAGAGGGAATACCAAAGATGCATTCAGTAAAGATTCTGATGACTTTATATCACTTCAACTATATAGGGTAGATTCATTATATAAAGATTCAGTAATTTTTCAAGATAAACCTACATACATTTCAAATACTCTTGACTCAACAAATTATAAATTTCAAAATTTAAAAGAAGGGCAATATTTGCTAATTGCCTTGAAGGACTATAACAGTGATTATCTTTTTAATCCCTTAAATGATAAAATTGGATTTATCGATTCATTAATTACTTTACCAAGAGATTCAATTATCAATCTTAAACTTTTTAAAGAAGAAGTAAATATAGTATGGGACAAACCTCATTTTATTAATAGTGAAAAAATTGGATTCGGATTCTATGGGAAATTAGATACAAAGAAAATTAAAATTGAGTCTAATATTCCTGACTCAGTAAATTATGCATTTATAAAAGATAAAGAAACTGACACTTTAAATCTTTGGCTTTCAAAAAATAGTTTTGACTCACTGAACTTTAGTTTAATTCAATCAGATACAACTAAACTTACAACTGTTAAGTTTGACAGAAAAAAAGATAGTTTAATTGACTCACTAAGCCTTAAAGCAAAAACGGTTAATATAATTCACTTCAATGAGTCTTTTAAAATTTCTTCAAATATACCTTTAGCAAAAATTGAAGATTCTTTAATAACAGTTAGAGACATTGACTCATTAAAAATTCCTTTTTCAACAAGTATTAACAAACGGTTAGATGAGATTGATCTTAGTTTTGATGTTTCTCCATCAGATAAGTATAGCATTGTAATTATGCCAAAGGCAATCAAGGATATTAGAGGTAGCAACAATGATTCTATACAGTATAATGTTGTAAGTCAAACTTTAGAAGACTACGGAAATATTTTTCTTGATGTCATCCTGAGTAATAACTCAAAATATATTCTTCAACTAATTGACTCTGATATGGATGTCATCAGAGAATTTAAAAATATAGAATCTAATTCTACTTACTCTTTTGATTATATTGTGCCGGGTAAATATACATTTAGATTGATTGAAGATCTGAATAATAATGGTGTTTGGGATACCGGGGATTTTCTTAAAAAGAGACAACCTGAGCCGGTTTTTTACTATACAAATGAGCTTGAAGTTAGAGCAAATTGGGATTTTAATGAGATCTTTGATTTAAATAGAATGAAATCTTTTAGGGACTCCATAAACTAAAGTTTAGCTTTTAAGAATTCTTTATTCATCCTTGCGATATTTTTAATCGAGATGCCTTTTGGACACTCAACCTCACATGCACCAGTATTTGTACAATTTCCAAACCCTTCTTGATCCATTTGTTTTACCATGTTAAGAACTCTTTCTTTTGCTTCAACTTGACCCTGTGGCAGATAAGAAAACTGAGATACTTTTGCAGACACAAAAAGCATAGCAGATGCATTTTTACATGTAGCAACACAGGCCCCGCAACCAATACATGTAGCTGCATCAAACGCATTATCAGCATCTTCTTTTCTTATAGGAATTGTATTTGCATCCTGAGTGTTCCCAGAAGTGTTAATGCTTATATACCCTCCTGCATGTTGAATTTTATCAAAAGAAGTTCTGTCAACAACGAGATCTTTTATAACAGGAAATGAGCTAGCTCTAAATGGCTCAATCACTATTGAATCACCATCTTTAAACTTTCTCATGTGTAATTGACATGTAGTGATTCCTTTATCTGGACCGTGTGCCCTCCCATTTATAAATAAGGAGCAACTTCCACAAATCCCTTCTCTACAATCATGATCAAATGCAATTGGGTCGACTCCTTCAATAATTAATCTCTCATTGAGAACATCCATCATCTCTAGAAAAGACATATCAGGAGTTATCTCATCAATTTCATAATTTTGGAAAGATCCAGGTGAATTTGAATTAGCTTGTCTCCATATTTTAAGATATAACTTCATAATAATACTTTTCTATTAATTACTTATAGGACCTTGTTTTAATCTCTATATCTTCATATTCCAAATCTTCTTTGTGAAGGATTGGTTTTGAGGGGTCATTATTGAACTCCCATGCAGATACAAATTTATATTTATCATCATCTCTTATTGCTTCTCCATCATCTGTTTGAAATTCTTCTCTAAAATGTCCACCACATGACTCATTCCTCTCTAGAGCGTCAATTGCAAATAATTCTCCTAACTCAAGAAAGTCAGATACTCTAGTAGCTTTAGCCAATTGCTCATTAAATTCATTTAATCCGCCAGGTATTTTTACATTTTTATGAAAATCCTCTCTCAATTCTTTAATCTCAGTAATTGCATTTTTTAGATCTTTTTCATTTCTTGACATACCACATTTGTTCCACATTATTTTGCCTAATTTTTTGTGGTAAAAATCAACAGAATTTTTTCCTTTATTAGATATAAGTTTATTAAGCTTATCTATAATTTCTTTTTCACTTTTTTCAAATTCAGGTAGATTCGTAGAGATTTCACCCGTACTAATTTCGTTTGACAAATAATCTCCAATAGTATATGGGAGCACAAAATAACCATCAGCTAAGCCCTGCATTAATGCAGAAGCCCCAAGCCTATTAGCACCATGGTCAGAAAAGTTAGCCTCACCAATTGCAAAACATCCTGGAATGGATGTCATCAAATTATAATCAACCCACACACCTCCCATAGTATAGTGAACTGCTGGATATATTTTCATAGGTAATTCATATGGGTTTTCATCAACTATTTTCTCATACATCTGAAATAAATTACCATATTTTTGTTTGACAATTTCCTTACCAAGTTTAGATACTAAATTTGAATCAGATGAATCAAGTCCATTGACTTTAGCTTTCTCTTCACCATATCTTATAATAGCATGGGAGAAATCTAAGTATACTGCTTCACCAGTCTTATTAACTCCGTAACCATTATCACACCTTTCTTTAGCAGCTCTTGAAGCAATATCTCTTGGAACAAGATTACCAAAAGCAGGGTATCTTCTCTCTAAGTAATAATCTCTTTTATTTTCTGGTAGATCAGTAGGTGATAATTTTCCCTCTCTAATTAATTTTGCATCAGCTTTTTCTTTTGGCACCCATATTCTTCCATCATTTCTAAGTGATTCAGACATTAGAGTCAACTTTGACTGATAGTCACCTGAAACAGGAATACATGTTGGATGTATTTGAGTGAAACAAGGATTAGCAAAAAAAGCACCTTTTTTATGAATTTTCCAAGCTGCAGAGACATTACTTCCCATAGCATTGGTAGAGAGAAAGAAAATATTTCCATATCCCCCAGATGCAATAACCACAGCATGTGCAGAGTGTCTCTCAATTTTACCATTAACTAGGTTTCTAGCAATAATTCCTCGAGCTTTACCTTTTACAATAACAATGTCCATCATTTCATGTCTGCTATACATCTTAATTTTACCACGAGCAATTTGTCTATTCATTGCAGAGTAAGCACCAAGAAGAAGCTGTTGGCCTGTTTGACCTTTAGCATAAAAAGTTCTTGAAACTTGAACGCCTCCAAAAGATCTATTGTCTAAAAGTCCGCCATAGTCTCTAGCAAATGGTACACCTTGCGCAACACATTGGTCAATTATATTTCCTGAGACTTCAGCAAGTCTATATACGTTTGCTTCTCTTGACCTGTAATCTCCACCTTTTATGGTATCATAAAAAAGTCTGTATGTAGAATCTCCATCACCTTGATAATTTTTTGCAGCATTTATTCCTCCCTGAGCAGCAATTGAATGAGCACGTCTTGGTGAATCTTGAAAACAGAATGATTTAACATTATAACCGAGTTCAGCTAGAGTAGCAGATGCAGATGCACCAGCAAGTCCAGTTCCAACTACAATAACATCAATATTTCTTTTATTAGATGGACTAACAAGATTGATCTTTCCTTTGTGATTTGTCCATTTACCTGCTAAAGGGCCTTTTGGTATTTTAGAATTTAATTTACTCATGCTTTAAGATTATGGAATATAGCTATAAATATGAACCCTGCAGGTATTATTACTGAAAATAGAAAAGTACCTTTTTGAATTAAATTATAATACTTTGAGTCAACTCCAACTGTTTTAAAAGAAGAACTAAAACCATGTAATAGGTGTAATGCTAGAAAGATAAAAGAGAGGGAGTAAATAGCAGTTTTTATGGGACTTTCAAATTTGTGGACTAACTCTTCAAAATATCTATTAGGATCTTCCGGAAGAACTTCAACATATTTATAATTCATCTCAGGTATCCAAAAATCAATGAAATGAATTACTAGAAAGACTAAGATGACCCCGCCACTAAAAATCATATTTCTTGAAATCCATGAAGAATTTGAACCACCAGAAAATTTTGAGTAATTATTTTTTCTTGACTTTGCATTTAATATTTCAAGATAAAATCCCATTACAAAATGGAAAATAACTCCAAATATCAATATTGGCTGAAGTACAAACTGTACTAAAGGATTTGTTCCCATAAAATGGGAAAGTTTATTAAATATATCCTCACTAAATACAGAAGTTACATTAATTAGAAAATGTTGTGTTAAAAACACAACCAAGAAGAGGCCCGAAAGAGCCATCAATAATTTTCGTCCAATCGAGGAACTAAATAATTTCATCTACATTAATTCTATAACAAAATTAATGCATATGCGTTTAAATAACTACTGAATTTGAAATTCCTTTTCTAAATTATCCTTATCTGTAATAATTAAAACCTTATACAAACCTTTATCTAAATATTCATTATTATCCATTAAATCATAACTAATATAGTTGAATCCCTTATCTAGTATGCCTTCACTTTTATATACGTTATTTCCATAAGAGTCATTAATTGAAATATTATATTCAATTGACAAAGATGAAAATAGTGTAATGTCAAGCTTTGGAGTATAAGCTTGGCTCCAAATACTTCTTTGAACACCCCAGGAGTTTGACTTTTTAAAGTTACTCAATGGATAAATGTATAGTGAAGATTCAAGTATTTTTTCTGATAATTCTTGGATTTTTTCGATATCTGCCAAATAAATTGATCTTCCATGTGTCCCAACCAATAAATGTTTTTCATCAGTCTGTATAACTAAATCGTGTACAGCTGCAGATGTAAGACCTTTACTAAATGGCTCCCATGTTTTTCCTTGGTCTAATGAGATGTAAACTCCGTGGTCGTTTCCAACATATAAAATGTTTTTATTTAGATTATCCTCTATCACAACATTTATAGGAGAATCTGGAAGATTTGAACTTATGGACTCCCATGTTTTTCCATAATTTTTACTTTTAAAAAGATAAGGTGAGAAGTTATCCCATCTATAACCATCCAAAGAAATGTAAATGACTTTCTCATCATGATTTGAAGCATAAACATTACTTACCCATAGATCTTGTGGTAAGTTATCAGAGATATTCTTCCATGTTTTTCCACCATTTTTTGTAACATGAATAATACCATCATCACTTCCAACATATATTACCCCCTCTGTTACAGGAGATTCTGAAATTGTAGTGATTGTCCCATATGGCACATTTCCTTTTTTTCCACCTTTGGTTAAATCTTCAGATATATTCTCCCAATTATCTCCTTGATTAATTGATTTATGCAGAAAATTTGAACCAAGATATAATACATCTTGATTATGTGGTGATAATAAAATAGGAGTCTGCCAGTTAAACCTGAAAGGGGACTGACCTAGTTCATGGCTAGGTTTAATAGACTTTCTTTTTCCAGAGTCTAGATCTAACCTAGCATAAAAACCAAACTGAGATCCTGTAAAGACAATATTTGGATTTCTATTATCTATTTGGATTTCCATTCCGTCTCCACCTAGAATACCTTTCCATGGATATTGACCTGTCATATTCCATCTTTTATTCTCAACTGAGTTATGAGGACCCATCCAGACTCCATTGTCTTGAAGTCCACCATACACATTATATGGCTTTTGGTAGTCTACATTTATTGCATAAAATTGTCCAACTTCAGTAGAATTATTTTTTATCCAATTCTCTCCATCATCATATGTAATATTTACTCCCCCATCATTACCATTTATTAAATGGCCTGGCTTTTCTGGATTTATCCAAAGGTCATGATGATCGGCATGGACATTTTCCTTACCTATTCTATAAAAGCTTTTTCCTCCATCATCAGAAGATAAAATTGGAACCCCATAAGTATATATTTTTTCACTATTACTTGGATCAACATGAATTTTCCCAAAGTAGTACCCATAGGTATTATAAACTCCATCTAAATATGTATTATGAGTCTTAACCCATTTTTTTCCTCCATCATTACTCCTATAAACTTCTGCTCCAATTATTGGAGTGTCAAATAACTCAGAATTTGCATTTACCAAATATCTGTACAAGTCTTCGGGTTGAAGTTTTCCATCATTTACATCTTTTTTAATTGCCTCAGGTTTATACTTAGATGGAAATCTATTTGATCTTAAAAAAGCTTTAAGATCATCATTGCTTATGTTATTAAAATTTTCAGGTGTCATACCTAGAAAAGATTCTTTAGTTAAACCTTTGTCTTCTTCTTTTTTAGTGGATTCTCTAAAGTTCTGATTATCTACGACTGCGTAGACTATATTTTTATCAAAAACTGCTAGTCCAATCCTTCCTATTCCAGATCCTGTTGGAAAACCAGATTCATCATTAGATATTAAGCTCCAATTATCTCCTGCATCAATACTTTTATATATACCTGAACTATTTCCATCTTCGTCAAAGTTCCAAGCCTTTCTATCTTTTTCCCAAGATGTTGCATACATTATATTAAAGTTTCCTGGAGTATCCGACATATCAATAATTCCACTTACATCATTAATATGTAATGTATTATTCCAATTTTTGCCACCGTCTTTTGTTACATATACACCTCTATTAATATTTTTTGAATATAAATGACCAGTAACTCCAATTACTACATGATCAGAATTTTCTGGATTAATTAAAATTTTTCCAATATGATGACTATCATGTAAACCAACATTTTTCCAGTTTGAGCCATCAGCATTTGTCTTTAAAATTCCTATCCCAGAATATGACGATCTTGAAGAATTATTTTCTCCTGTTCCAACCCATAATGTGCCATTTGCCCAATCCATTGCAATTTCTCCAATATTTTGAGTTGGCCAGTCATCAGAAATTGATCGAAATGATGTTCCATTATTGTCTGTATACCATACTCCCCCTGAAGCATAAGCAACATAAAATTTTGTTGGATCTTGAGGGTTAACCTCCAAAGCAACAACTCTTCCGCTCATAATTGTTGGCCCTATATTTTTAAATTCAATGTTTTTAACTCTAGATGATTGAACTAAAGCCTCTTTATCCTTATAAGCCTTAATTATACTTTCCGCATCCGTTGGATTTGGTTGAGATAAGACAAAAACAGAACTAATTAAGCTTAGTGAAATTGACAAAAACTTTTTCATATTATTTAATTTTACCTTTAATTTAAAAACATTATATTAAATAGGAGTTAATTATTAAAAATAAAATGAGGTATATTCCACTGAGTAATTCAATATATAAAAGGAACAGAAGGAATTTCATGAATGAAATGAAGGGAAATTCTATGGCTGTTTTCAACTCTAATGATATATATCCAGTAAGTGCTGATTCCGAACTACCTTTTGAGCAACATAGAGATATTTTTCATCTTACAGGAATTGATCAAGAAGAGACTATTTTATTATTATATCCTCCATCAAAAGATGATAAGACAAGGGAGATCCTTTTTATAAGAAAATCAGATGATCATACTAAAGTTTGGGAAGGTGAGAAATTAAGTAAAAAAAAGGCGAGTGAATTATCTGGTATTGATAGCATATACTTTACGGATGACTTTAAAGATATCCTTAGTTCAATTGCAACTAAAGTTGACACTTTTTATATAAATAAAAATGAGCATTATAGAGCAAACTCTCCCGTTGAAACTAGAGAGGATAGATTTATTTCATGGCTATTAAAAAATTACCCTGCTCACAATGTAGCAAAAAGCAATCCTATTCTTCAAAGGCAAAGATCTATAAAGCACCCTGATGAAATTGGTCAAATAAAAAAAGCATGCGACATAACAAGGAAAGGATTCAACAGAGTCTTAAAATTTATTAAACCTGATGTTTGGGAATATGAAATTGAAGCAGAGTTTATACATGAATTCATTAATAGCTCTTCTAAAGGCTTTGCATATTCTCCAATTATTGCCAGTGGAAATGACAATAATGTACTACACTACATAAAAAACAATAAGCAATGTAGAAGTGGGGAATTAATATTAATGGATGTTGGTGCAGAATATGGAAATTATTCTAGTGATATGACTAGGACTGTTCCTGTATCAGGAAAATTTTCAAAAAGACAAAAGGAAATATACAACGCTGTTTTAAGGGTTAAGAATGAAGCTACCAAATTGTTAACTGTAGGTAACAATTGGAAACTATTTCATGAACAAGTAGGAGAAATTATGACAAAAGAGCTACTTGACGTTGGACTCATTGATAAAAATGACATAAAAAATCAGACTAATAAGAGTCCTGCTTACAAAAAATATTTTATGCATGGTACATCACATCACCTTGGACTAGATACTCATGATTATGGACTTCTTGAAGATCCATTCCAAGAGAATATGGTTTTTACTGTAGAACCAGGAATATATATTCCCGATGAAGGTTTTGGCGTAAGACTTGAGGATGATGTAGTGATTCAATCAAAAGGAACGCCAATCAATCTTATGAGTAATATTGTAATAGAAGCTGACGAGATTGAGGATATAATGAACAGCTAACAATCACAGTTTTTACCACAACTAGGATCGGTATCTTTAGGTTTTTTAAAGTATTTTTTAAATAAAAACCATGCAGCAAAAGCTCCAAAAATGATAACCAATATGTATTGCAGCTGCTCCATTTAGCTTAGGATTTGATATACAAAGAATGATGCAAAGTAAGCTAAAGTTGTCATAAAAAACAACTGTGCCATTGGCCATTTCCAGCTATTTGTTTCTTTTTTTACAATCGCTAGCGTACTCATACATTGCATCGCAAAAGCATAGAAAATCATTAATGATAACCCTGTCGGTAGATTAAATATCTTATTTCCAAAAGAGTCTTTTTCTTTGGCCATGGTATTTTTAATGGTCTCTTGGTCCTCACTACCAACACTATATATTGTGGAGAGTGTTCCCACAAAAACTTCTCTTGCTGCAAATGAAGTAACTAAAGCAATCCCTATTTTCCAATCATAACCTAGAGGAGTAATTATTGGTTCAATTGATTTTCCTACTAATCCAATATATGAATGCTCTAGTTTAAATGATTCAATATTAATATTAAGTTCTTCATCAGATATTTCTATGCTTTCATATTTATCTTTTACAATTTGATCAGCATTTTTAAAATTATTACCAGGCCCATTTGATGCCATAATCCATAATAATATTGAGATTGCAAAAATTATTTTACCTGCTTCAACAATGAATGAATTGGTTTTAGTATAAACAGTTAAAAATATATTTTTAACTAATGGAAGTTTATACTCTGGCATTTCTAAAACCAAATAACTTTTCGAGTCTCTTTTAATTATACTTTTTAAAATATAAGATGATAAAATTGCCATTAAAAACCCTAGAATATATAGTCCCATAAGAGTTAAACTCTGGTAGTTAATCCCAAAAAATTTATCATTTGGTATTACTAGTGAGATGAGAATTAAATAAACAGGGAGTCTTGCTGAACAAGTCATAAAAGGAATTACTAATATTGTTATTAATCTATCTTTCCAGTTTTCAATGTTCCTTGTAGCCATAACTGCTGGAATAGCACATGCAACACCAGATACAAGTGGAATAAGACTTTTACCACCAAGGCCAAACTTTCTTAATGTCCTATCCATAAGAAACACAACCCTACTCATATATCCAGTTTCTTCCAAAATTGAAATAAAGAAAAATAGCAATGCTATTTGGGGGACAAAAATTATTATACCTGCCAAACCAGGAATTACTCCTTCTGCTAATAAGGAGGTGAATACACCATCTGGCAAATTAAGCTTTACAGACTGACTTAAAGACACAAATGTATTATCTATGAAATCCATTGGAATATTACTCCAGTCAAAAATTACTTGAAATATTAAAAGCAATATTGAGAAGAAAACCAAATATCCCCAAAATCCATGCAATAAAATTTTGTCTACAGAGGCTCTTAAACCAGTAGCCTTTTTAATATCCTTTACATAAGCCTCTTTAAGTAAATTATTAATTATTTGATACCTTTTAATTGTTTCTCTCTGCTGAAGTTTTTTTAGATGTGACTCTGTCTTTGTTTTAAATTTTCCTCGATCATGAATTCTTTTTCTTTCAAGTTTTGTATAGTTTATATCTTGTGTAATAAGTAACCATAATTTATATACAGATTCCCCAGGAAATGTTTTCTGTAGATTAGAGAAATATTCAGGGTCAATTTCATTAATATCAAAAGCTGGTTTATTTGATAGATTTCTATAGTTTATTATCTCAGATTTTAATTGATCAAAACCAAAGTTTTTTCTAGCACTCAACAATACAACCTTAGTGTCAAACTCTTGCTCTAACTTATCTAAATCAATCTCAATCCCTTTTGATTTTAATTGATCAGCCATGTTAATAACAAGTATTGATGGGATTTCAAGATCCTTAATCTGGCTAAACAATAATAAATTTCTTTTTAAATTTTCAATATCTGCGACTACAACTACAACATCTGGGAAGTCTTTATTGTTTTTATTAAGAAGCAATTCGAATACAATACTTTGGTCAAGTGACTGTGTATTTAGACCGTATGTGCCGGGTAAATCAATTAATTGAACATTAGTTGTTCTATCAATTTCGAATGATCCTGTTTTTTTTTCAACTGTGACTCCCGGATAATTACCTACTTTTTGTTTTAGTCCTGTTAGAGTATTAAAAACAGATGATTTACCAGTATTTGGATTTCCAATTAAAGCTACTGTAATTGTTTTTACCATTTTATTTAATTAATTCTACAATTACATTACTGGCAGTTACAGAGTCAATCGACATATGAGATTCGTCAATTTTAAGATAGATTGGACCTCTTTTAGATGCAAGACCCAAAACACAGATCTCATTTCCTGGTAGACATCCCATCTCTAGCAGAGTTAGTGGAACTTCATCAGTAACTAAATCTTTAACAATTGCTTTGTCTCCTTTTTTTAATTTATCTAGACTAATCAAAATTTAAAATTTTGTGAAGTTTACAAATGTAACAGATTAATTTAAAATTCCTTCTTTAAAATATATATGTCTTCTATAAGTCTCTCTATAGATTCTTCATCAGTACCATCGTAAAAACCTCTTATTCTTCTATTTGGATCAACTAAAACAAAATTTTCAGTATGAATCATATCATATTTTACTTCACCCTGAATATCCTCAGCAACTAAATATGATTTTCTTGCAAGATTATAGATTTGCTTTTTATCTCCAGTTACAAGGTTCCATTTTGAATCAATAATTCCATTATCAATGGAGTAATCTTTAAGTATTTCAACAGAATCAATTTCAGGAGTTACTGTATGAGATAAAAGTAGAACTTGATCATCATTTATAAACTCTTCTTGAATGTCAACCATATTATCCTTCATGATTGGACATATTCCTGGACATGTTGTAAAGAAAAAATCAGCTACATAAATCTTTCCATCATATACTTCATTTGTGACTGTATTGTTATTCTGATTAATTAATTTAAAGTCTTCAATTTTATGAAATCTTTTTACATGTTGAATTGTGCTATCAACTAATTGAAACTTTACCATACTTGGTTGATATATTGGTAGTTTTTTTTCAGGTGTCAATACATTATAAAATGAAAACACTGTTATGATAGAAATTATTATCATTGAAGTTGCAAAAATCCAATGCTTTTTTAACATATTTTTTTTTAATTAAGGAAGACAAAGATAATTCATGAAAATAAAAAAATATTAAATTTGCTGTTCAAAAATTAATTTATGTCTCCTGAATTCTTTATTAAAGCTGGTCAATTACTTTTATCGTTATCAATACTTGTTGTACTTCATGAGCTTGGTCATTTTATACCAGCAAAACTATTTGGAACAAGAGTTGAAAAATTTTATTTATTCTTCGATATAAAGTATTCTCTTTTTAAGAAAAAAGTTGGCGAGACAGTATACGGTATAGGTTGGCTTCCACTTGGAGGTTACGTAAAAATTGCTGGAATGATTGATGAGAGTTTTGATAAAGAGCAAATGAGCAAGCCTCCTCAACCCTGGGAATTCAGATCAAAGCCTGCTTGGCAAAGACTAATCATTATGCTTGGCGGGGTAACTGTTAATCTAGCAGTAGGTTTTATTATATATATGATGGTTTTATTTATTTGGGGTAAAGAAACTCTTCCGCAAGAAAATTTTCCTTTGGGAATGCAGCCATCAAGTATTGTTCAAAAGATTGGTTTTGAAAAAGGTGATAAAATAATTGATGTTGATGGCAAAGAGATTGATAATGTCCTTGACATTAATAAAATGTTATTATTCAGACCAATTGAATATGTTACTGTTGAAAAATCAAATGGATCACTCTCTGAAATTTTAATACCATCAGATTTAGGAAGTGAAATATTTAAAAGCGGACAGATCAATAGTTTTATACCAATTTTTCCTGCTGAAATCGATAGCGTTGTTCCAGACTCACCAGCTTTAAATTCTGGTCTTGAATCAGGTGATAAAATCTTAAGTGTTAATGATGAAATTATAAATGATTGGGGAGCATTTTCAAATTGGCTAGATAATAATTCAGATGATATAATTAACCTAGTGATTGAGAGAAATAACTCTATTTATACTATTTCTATTGACAGAAACGATGATGGTACAATTGGAGTATTTCCTGCCTTTAATTTTGAGTCAACAAATCAGGAGTTAGGATTGATCGAGAGTGTTATTGAAGGTTTTGATTACGGTTATTGGGTACTTTATGAGTATGTGTCTGGATTTCAATTTCTTGTTACTAAAGAAGGAGCACAACAACTGGGCGGATTTGGAACTATTGGAAATATTTTTCCTGCTAAATGGGACTGGAAAGGATTTTGGTTAAGTACTGCTTTAATTTCAATTATACTTGCCTTTATGAATGTTCTTCCAATTCCTGCTCTTGATGGCGGGCATGTAATGTTTTTAATATATGAGATGGTTACGGGGAAAAAACTTAGTGACAAGTTTATGGAAACTGCTACAATGATTGGGTTTTTCCTATTAATTGCACTTGTCTTATATGCAAATGGTAATGACCTATTTAGGTTTTTAAATGGATAAAAAAAGGCTGAGAAAATCCCAGCCTTTTCAATTTCTATTCAAATACAAAAACTTAGAAATTGTATTTTAATCCTACAGATACATTTCTTCCCATTTCGTGAATACCTGCAGTCTTTAACCTAGATAAGTGATCATAGTATTCTTTATCAAATACGTTATCTACACTCCAGAAAATATTTAAATCATTATTTAAAAAAGATGTCATCCAGATTCCTGAAAGATTTAATATTGCATATCCAGCAGTTTCTTCTTCAAACATAGAAACTCTACTTTGCTTTGCTTTAGCTAAAAAATCAACCTCCAGGGAATACTCCTCAGAAAAATCAAGGGTAAATACCTGGTTGAATGTTAATGGAGATATAAATGGGAGAGCTTCTCCGTCAGTTGTTTCAGCAAATACATATTCAATTGATGTATAATATGAAAGCCAATTAATATTGGTGTCTTTGTTTAGATGAACTTCTCCACCATATAAAGTAGCGTCTTGTTGCAGAAAATCATAGACTTGAAAGCCTTCTTGCATTTGATTGCTTGGGCTTAGATAAATATAATCTGATATCTCATTGAAAAACAAATCAAATGAAATCAAAGAACTCTCTTTATTTATTTGAAGAGACACATCCGTCTGTAAACTCTTTTCTGCTTCCAGATTTGGGTTACCTTTTTTATATTGGAATGTTCCATGATGTACTCCGTCAGCAAATAGCTCAATTAAGTTAGGTGCTCTAAATCCAGAACTTAGATTGAACCTCAAGGTTGAATTTGAAAAATCTTTTTTGATTCCTAATGATCCATTAAAGTTTGAGTAATCATTTGAAATAGATCCGGATGAAATAGATCTGCTATCATATCTCAATCCTGCTATTACTTGCGAATTATTATCCATACTAAATTCAGCAAGACCAAAAAGTCCAAAGTCATTCATTTCTGAGTTTGGAATTAGTGTTTCATGTCCAAAGTTTTTATTTGTCTGATCAAGAAGGTTAACTCCAATAATCATATTGAAGTCTTCATTTTGTGGCATCAATAGTTTAACATCAATTGTGTTTGTTATCAACTCCATATCAAGTTCTGCTTCTCCATCACTATGGCCACCGTGATCATCATGGTCATCATGTCCCTCTTCCTCGTGGTCGTCATGGTCGTCATGGTCATCATGTCCCTCTTCCTCATGACCGCCAAACTCTTTTCTTTCATTAATTTGATTACCCAGTGTAATATCCAAAGTATGGTTATTACCTAAGTCAAAAGTATTTTGCCATGTTAGTGTACTATGCTTTAGCTCTTGATAGTGAGCATCTTCCTCATGTTCGTCATGATCCTCATGACCTTCGTGGTCATCATGGTCATCATGATCATCGTGACCATGATCGTCATGATCCTCATCCATATGAGGAATTCCAATATCAGAATCCGTAATACTGTATCTTAGGTCTGATGTAAATTTTTCAGATTCATAATTAATACCTGCTTTAATATCGGTTTGTTCAAACCATGTGTTTTCAATCTCATTGTCAGGTGTTGAAAAATTATCATTATCAATTAAATCAGCTCTAAGTAAGTAAGAGAATTTACCTGATCTACCACTTAATCCTAAGTTATTATTCAATCCATTATAGTTAGAATTATAAATTCCTGTATAATCTACTAAAAGACCATCTGAATCTAAATAATTTTCAGGTTCAATATATACAACTCCACCCATAGCATCACTACCATATAAAACATATAATGGGCCTTTTACTACTTCAACGGATTGAGCACCAGAACTGCTGAGACCAATTCCATGTTCTTCTCCCCACTGTTGATTTTCAAGTCTAACACCTTGACTATAAACCAAGACTCTGTTAAAACTCAAACCTCTTACTGATGGCTTTGCAATATTAGGTCCAGTTGTTATAATTGAAACACCAGGAAGTCGAGACACTGACTTACTAATGTATTGTTTAATTATTGGGTTGATTTCATTAAAATTGATTTTATCAACTTTTATTACAGATTTTCCCAAGGTTTGACTGAAAGGAATTGATAAAACAATTTCATCCAATTCAACAAGATCATTATCAATCTGAGATAATGATACTTGACTAATTAAAAGCATAATAAGTATGCTTAATGTATTTTTTATTTTCATTTTTTTGTTTTTTTATTTTTTGACATAAAATTAAATCTACCCCCCCAATAAGGGGAGGTAGATATAAATATTATGACGTTACGACATAAGCAATATGATTATGTCCATCGTCATCATGGTGATGATCATCATGATCATCGTCCTTCTCACAAGAAATAATTCCAA
>Ga0255766_10001058_pt1 | contig 25410 bp, 24 predicted proteins | sample 071ome_23_FD_179966 | JGI IMG/M metagenome (GOLD analysis project Ga0255766, IMG submission 179966) | Coastal salt marsh microbial communities from the Groves Creek Marsh, Skidaway Island, Georgia - 071403BT metaG (version 2) | ecosystem: Environmental > Aquatic > Marine > Intertidal zone >... | reverse complement strand
AACTCTGCAGTTGGATCAACCGATAAGCTCATAGGAAGAGCATTACCAGTATGAATAACTTTAAGCATTTAAAAATCTCCAGTTATATAATATATCCACAATACATTATATATTATTAATAAAAAAAGGGGAGGATTTTAATCCCTCCCCTTATTATACTGAAAATAAGCCAGTATGGTTGAGTTTATAAACTAGGAATTCTTTATCCTTGAAATAGTTACTCTTACCATATCCGCAGCCAACTCATCGCCAGAATTGCTTAGATCAGAAGCTATTTTGTTTAGCTCGCTAAACATATGGCTTTTTCTGCTTGCTTCTTTTCTTAGATCCTCTTTGATGCTCAATGCTGTGGCTTCGACTACATCTGCTGCAAATGACTCATTTTTTCCCCTGAGACTTGCCGCGATCTTGCTTAGGCCGGATATAATCCTCGCCTCTTTGTCCATGGCATCGTCATATTCATCTAGATCATTTACGGCATCAGAAAGATCGTCTTCGACAAGGCTCTCTTCAGAACCTACATCATCCATTAGCATATCTGCAATTTGATTAGTTAGATCATCAGATAGATCCTCATTTGACATAGCCATATCCTCTTCGAGCATATTTACGGCGTCAGATTCAGAGGCTCCAGCAGACTTGGTAATCTTATTGCTTGAGCCTTTGTTCATAATGCTATAAAACTCTTGAGCTAGGCTATCTCCATTTGTTTTTAAGCTTTGCATTTTTACTCCTAATCCCAAAGAGATGAAAGTGATGAAGCTGTCATTGGAGACTCAGACTTGCTACCAGAGTCATCTTCTACACCAATATTTACTCCACCAAGATCTGAGGCAATCTTCATGTTTCTTACCGGTCTTGCACTAGCAATGCTACGCTTGAATGACTCAAACGCTCTATCATCAAAGTCCATAATCTCATCAACCTGCTTATCGAGGGCAGTCTTGGTGGTCGGAAGAAGACCCTTTCTCTGCATATCAAGGCCAACATCGTAAGCTCTTCTTAGCTTAACTCTGTAGGCTTCTCTTGCATCGTTCTCCTCAGCCTTCTTCATGTTGGCGGCAAGAGCAGTTTTAAGGGCCTCGGAGGCCTCGCTTGAAGCCATACTATCAAGAGCATCATCTGCCATCATGCTATCCACAGCATTTTCATCGGTATCATCCGCAGCATCTTCGGCCTCATCATCCGCCATTTCCGTTGCTAACTTAAGAACGTCTTCCCTCGACTGCTTGCGCTGGGAAAGAACCCTGTCCTCAGCCTGCTTTAGAAGGTTCTCTCTCCTGCTCTTGCGGAGATCCATGGCGGCAGCAATAAGCTCATTAACAGAGTCATCGTCGGCACTATTTTCCTTTGAACCATGATCGCCCATGCAGTCGTCTGCCATGCAGTCGTCTGCCATGCACATGGCATTATTCTGCATATCCTCTGCATATGATGCGGCATCTTCCATTCTATCCATACCCATGTTCTCTTTCATGGCACTAGCAATTCTTACGAGGCCCCTAACTTCGCCAGCAATCTGATCTGCATCACGCACAGCTTCGCTGGCAAGCTTTCTGAATTCTTTAGCCTGAGAGTTTGAAAGCTTTGCTATATTCTCATAAGTTTCACCAACCATAGCAAGCTCGTCTGCTGAGCTATCAAGTTTAGCGAATGCTGTCTTTAGGTTGTTGACTATCTCACGGGATAGAGCAGTCATCTCTGTTTCAACCTGCTCCTCCTCTCCGCCCTTACCCTTTCCAGTAAAGACATTGACATCAACATCAGCCATTCTCTCGTCCTGCAGCTCATCAACAAGGTCTCTAACCTCATCAATCATCTTCTCCATATCGGAGAGGCGGGTGTCTATTTCTGCTGCGGGATCGGCCGGCTCATCTTCGCCGCCCATATCGTCCATTGGAGCATCGTCCATTGGAGCATCATCCATTGGCGGAAGCTCAGGAGCAGCACCGGCATCATCCATTGGCGGAAGCTCTGCTGCCGCACCTTCTGCTGGCAGTCCCTCTGCCGGAGCTAATTCCTGCGCTGACTTAAGAAGGCTTGAAACAGTAGAAAGACCAGCCTCTCTAATCTGAGAGCAAACTTCCTTTCCGTATTCACGGCTTCTTAGCCAATCCCAATTCTCATTTAGCTCAGGTCCAAAAATCTCAGAAGCCTTAGCCTGAATAACCTTCTTGTCTCCAGCAAAAACCTGGAACACTGAGTTGGCTCTATCAACAGAGCCGGCGCCACTTCTCTTAACGAGGAAGCGCGTGCTTAGGGCCGGACCATTATAAGCGGCACGGCTGACCTTTTCTTTTGTCTCAGAATCACCGGGGAACATACCGGAGTCACCACCCATATTTCCGGTCTGATGCATCTGCTTGTCGTGATCCCAGGCGAAAGGCTCGCTCTTATAGGTGTTGGGCTCTCTTCCCTCTGAACCACCCTGCATGTAGGCCATTCTCTTAATTCTTCTTTCATTTAGCTCTGCTCGGCTGAGCTTTTCCTTGACCTCAGAGTCGCCAGGCATCATGCCGGAATCGCCGCCCATATTGCCGTCCTGATGCATCTGCTTGTCGTGGTCCCAGGAATACTGCTCACTCTTATAGGTGTTGGGCTCACGGCCCTCGGATCCGCCCTGCATGTAAGCGATGCGACGGCGAAGCTCAGCTCTCTTCTTTAATCTTGACTCGTTCATAATGTCCTCCAAAATTGAACTAATTGTTAAATTATCAAAATCAACGTCATTTATAGAACCATTTCTAACATTAACGTCTTTTTTACTTGCTAGCCCGGTGAGCGCTTCGCCGGGCGGAGTTGTTTGTCTCAGCAGGTCACCTTCGGTATCAAAGTCTGGATTATCACCAGAATCAACAGCATTGCCAGGGAGACCTATTCTGGAAGATGCTGCACTAAACTCACTTACATCACCGGGTAGCTTTTCTCCTGACACATTTTCACCAGAAGTAAAGCCAACTGACGGAACACTAACCTCTAAAATGCTCTGTTCTAAAATAGAAGAAACATTATCTGATATCTGGCCATCAGTTATATCTGATAGCGTCTTTACTGCATTACCTACGTTATTTGCTGCTGCAGCTCTTTCTGGATCTATATCCGCAGACTTAATTAAGCCATTGTTGCTCAAAAAGCTTGTAACAATTCTTCTGCGATCAGTAATTGAACATCCATCATCGCCACAAGCAGTCTTCATTATGCCCTCTAGGTGCTGTGCTTGTTTTTCGGAAAGCTTTCCAAGCATTTCAGGGACATCCTCAACACCGTAGTTAACAAATTCTTGACGATATTCATTTAGTGAAGCTATACACTTTAGGAGTACAGCGCCTGGTTCAGCGGGAGTAACAACAAGGCTATACTCTATTGGCTTTAGGCCAACATTAATTTCGCCATGAGCAGTGCGAGTTAAAACATGCTGACAATATTCGTCTTGAGTTCTGGCGCGATTATAACACTCAGTACATATTGATGTTTCTACTGCAGTACCCATAGAGCCATAGCGAACAAGTCCTGATTGCACTTTGGCCGCAAGAGAGGGGTAATTTACCTTATCTAAGGCGCAAAGACCCACAACCTGCTTGTACTTCTCATCATAATATGTATCAAGAATAATTCCGCGAATGCCATCGACAGAGCTTGATTCGTGATCCCTACACAGTGGCTTGCCAACCCAAAGTGGCGTTGCCAACTTTAGCTGTGCTTCCGGAAAAATATCCTTATTGTTATTTCTATGCGGCTTTACGTTTCCGTGCCAATTCCAGTTTTCATCAAAGAAGCCCCACGCATCTTCGCTGCCAACCTTCTTAATGTTTCCGCTGTTATCTAGAAGCGCAGATTCTGCGGCCTTTAAAAAAATAATTGAGAAATAAAGAAAGTCATCAGACTTCGGGGCGATGCTTTTCAGGTTTTTTGCAAGCTTTGTAAACCTATCCACAATTTGAGGATTGGCCCTGATCTCTTCATTAGAATGAGTTTTTACATTGCTATTTGGAGAAAAGCATACTTTTTTAAACATAATATAGGTACCCTTGGATTATATAATCATTTATTATATAAAAATTAGTTTTTTAATATTTTTGTGTTAAAAAATAAAAAAATTTATTTATTATCATATTCTTTTAATATTTTTAATCTTCTATCTTCTTTTTTTTCATCATCTGAGTCATCTAAATATATAGTATTTTCTTCTGAATCTTCCAATCCACAGGGAGGATTGCAGCTACATGAGTTTGGAGTGCCTTTTTTATACGCCCTAGATGGACAGGCTTTTTTGACTATGATATTCTTAGTTTTATCACCAAATTTTATAAACATTATTTACTCCGAAAGGATAATTATTCCCAAAATATCTTTGGTTATATAAGATTTTGAACGCTCAATTGCTAAGATTAAATCTTCGGAAGATCCAGAAGCCTTTTTTGTTTCTGCCTCAAGATTAGCAACAAAATCATCTAAATCTATAACATTTACTAAATCAAAAACGGCAATTGCAGAGGCGGAAAAGATTTTTGATAAATCTGCTAAAGAGCTAATCACCTCTTCGGTTGTAGAAACATCTTGAATTGAATTTAATATTTTTATAGATTCCTTTATATTTATAAGGACTCTTTTGCAAACCTTAGAGTTTCTCTTAGAGGATTCGCTATATTCGCCAGCGCTATTCTTTATAACCTCTGGTTTCTCCGCAAGCTTATTATAAACGGAAAGATTATGCTCCAAATTATCTCGTAACTCTGCAGCGTATTTTTTAGCCCTATCGAGATAATTGATGCACTTTCTGGCCATCGCCTTAGTCTCATTATCAACCGGAACCCCAGCAGTCTTCTCTAGATTGTCAAAAACTATATCGATTTCTGATGACTGATATCTTCCGTTCATTGCTTCGATAACATTGTCAAGATTATAGCTAAGAGGAATTTTTATACATTCTGAATTAGATAGATTATATTGATAACTATTTGTAGATCCTGCGTTTAGGCTGATTTCGACTGCTTCTTTTAACAAATTAGAATCGTAGTTGCCGCTATATATAAAAGATACTTTATAATTATTGTTTAAATACTTCTTAATTTTATTCAGTAGCTCAAAGTTGTTCTTGCTGGTAACGTACATTACATCGCTTAAATTTGGCAAATAATTTTTTCTTATATTTTTATAAAAATTATTTTCATAAAACTTTTCTAAAGAAACTTTGATCATATCTCCAGAAGTTTCAAATGACTCTGAAAATAGTGATAATGAGTATCTGCTGTTTTGACCATTATCTCTTCTGTAAAATGGAACTATATCATTTGATATAAAATCATTTAAGTTAAAGACGGCAATTTTCTGCTCAGAATTTATTGATGCGGTTTTTATTATATTTGTTTTAATTTTTAAATCATTTATATTTTTAGTTAAAATAGAAAAGTTATTATATTTTTTTATTTGAGTATCTAAAGAAGAAGAAGTTTTAATTACGCATGGCATGTCACTAATAGCATCAAAATCAAATGAATGCTTTTCTATGGCGCCTTCATCATATTCAAAAAATACTCTATCTCCAACAGCTATGCCAAGAGCGTCTGTAATACCGCCGCATACTTCTAGTACATTTTTTGAGTCAGCACATGTAAAAATGTCCAGCGAACCTGGCTGTATATTTGAGTAAATCTTTTTGATTACATCATTTTCATCGATAAAAGCTATATCAATTGGGAATTTGACAGATCCCATGTGAAAGGTCAGGCTCTCAGGCTTATCATATTTAAATAAAAGACCACAGTTATTAGACAAGCTAGAATAAGGCTGCAATCCCATTATCTTATCTTGCTGTGTTTCTGCGATATTGCATATAAAGGATGATATAGAATCATTTTTATTTCCATAATGCTTAACCAATGCCATTCTTTTAAATGAATTTTTCTTTACAATAATTTTGTTCAGGGCCTGCTGGTGTCTGGCGATAACTTTAAATCCGGCCCTTTTTGCAATGGTTTCAATATCTATATCTTTATCTGCCAAAAACATTGCATAAGCTTTCGGCTTAAGATTTGCGTATATATTGTTTATAGCAATTTCTGATTCTTCTAGCGAAGAAAATGGATTTGAGTTAAAAAATCCATCGCACTTTATTCTGTGATTATAAAACATAATATCAGAATTTACAGAAGCAAAACTATTGAGGTTCATTGAATCCCTCATTAATTTGCTTAAAGAAATAATATTGATTCCAAGGCTCCTAATCGGAGCCAGCAATTCATCCGTCTGTTTACCCCAGCCAATAAGCGTTGAGTTTTTGCCAAACTTTGATATAAAAGCATTTGACATAGCATTTAAAATGTTTGCCTCTGCCTGTAAATGATCATCTATATCGTCGTGCAGCGGAAAGAAGGTTCCGCCAGAATATTCATGACCGTCATCAGCCCCTATTTCTGGATCAGAATCTAAAGTACTCAGCTCAGGATTTAGGGTAGCATAGCCGGCCGAAACAGATCCGTCATTTGACAGCGGCGCTATGTCCTTAAAGCTGCCATCTGGGCTCATGGGTCCTTCGTCGCTTTCTGGTGCTTTAGAATATGGCCAAGATATTTTCTTCATAACTTCCCCGGATATAATACTTAATTAAAAATTAATAAAAACTATAATCTTATTGATAACTCGCTAAGAACTGTGTTAATAAAATATGGATCTTTTCCATTCAGTATATTTTTAATTAACCCAAGACTAACACCGATTGCTGCCCCACCAGGGGCACGCTTGTTTGATATTTCCATAACATTAAAATCTTTTATTTTATTTTTAACATTTCCAAATGATCTTTGTCTAACATCCGGCGACATATTGTTGATCATAATCGCTATTATACTTGCAATTTGCTCTGCAACATAAACAGGATTCTTTTCTAATATTTGAGCCTGTTTTTCTATACCGCCGATAGAATGGGGGCTGCCCAACTCACCTTCTGCAAGATTGGAGGCGGCTTGATACGCTTCACGATGCGCAGTTACCTCTCCAGATTCAGGTGCAAGCTCTAAATATTTATCATTATAAATTTTTCCAACGGTGATAATAAAATTATTTTTATTTGAGATATCGGAATTAGAAATTTTTAAAACTAAATCCTTTAACATAGATTCGTAGTCGACGCTATTCTGTTGGGCAATTTTCTTTATTAAAAAATCAGCAAATGAAGCTAAGGCGTATTCTCCCTGCTCATCCATACTGCCTCCCAATTCAACAAATAGGTCTAACATTTCATTATATTTCGAGCGGCCTTTGCGACCATTCTCTGGAAGGAATTCTTTATCTGTTTCATTATCTGGCATTGAAATGGCCTGCTCACCGGGAAGGGCGAAACCTCTTCCAATGCCTGGAAAATTAGCAGAATAGCCCTCTTCTGATGTTGTATCAGATGGGATGGGGCCACTAACCGGTTTAAGCCTTTTGTAGCTCTTATTTCTGTATGAAATTTTTTTCACTTCTTTACCTTTCCAAATTCTTTTGACATCACTCTGTCTGCAAGTGATTTACCTTTGATTTTTTTCGGCTTAAATGTTTTTCCAGTCTTTGGATCTCTAAGTTTCCCGAGATCCTTAACCAGATCCGCTGGGGTGAAACTTATCTTGCTTCCGCTTGGAGATACAGCTTCATAATATGGAGTAGTAGCTGTTTCTGATATTTTTATTATTTCATCATTTAGTTTTGCGGCCTTGATTATCTGACCCCTTCTGCTGGGGATCTCCATTAACATGCGCCCCGTTGCCAGTCCGAGGGCTTTCAATTCAGCTTCAAGATTTGGATCAAATTGTATGATTATTTTGGCTTCTTTATTGCCTCTTAATGGATCAAAATTAGAGCTATCTAATAATTTATTAGAATCCAATATATCAAGAAAATCATCATTAAACTTTAATTGTCCGTTTTTATCAAATTCTACAATTGTTTCCCATAAATTATTATTAAAATAATCGATTTCCTCCGGCGCAAAGGCAGCATCATCCTTTCTTTTTATTATAAATTGGATCAAATTGGTACTAAAATCCAATTCATATCCACCCGCACCTGCGACTGGCTTAAGGACTCTTCTGTCAAATCCAAGCATATCATAATGATCTGGGCTGAAATTCCAGCTGACAGGTGGCCCGCCGCCTGTGCCTGCCATGGCGCGAGATGACGACGGTTTTGGAATGTCTATACTTCTAAATTGGCCAAAAGCAAAGTTAAGCACATGGGCATAGCCATACACTTCTTTTAGAGCACTAAGGTCTGGGTCCGATGGCTTTGTATCAATAGCCAATGCTTCCTTAATTTTGCTTAGACTGCCGTAGTTTTTATTGAGACTATCTGCAAATAAAGAAAAAAGTTTTGGATATGTTTTAAATATAGATTCAACAATATGCTTTGGAGAACCAGGGTCCATGTTGCCAGAGCCATCATCAGCCAAACCTAGCTCCATAGAAATTTCAGATATCTCACTTTTTATTTTTTTTATTTCACCTGAAAAATCTTTAGGATCCCAAACAGCCCCTGATGCTATCTTTATCTGGTTAGATAATGCGTCTGATATCTCAATGAATAAATTAAAATAAGCAGAGGTAACATCGTAATATTCTCTAGAGTGATCTTTCAATATTATTTTTGAAACACGATTAACTTCTTCTGCTCCGCTAAAAATATTAGTTTTAGATCTTATTTCTGAAATCCCTGGATCCAAGCTTGGCAGGCCTCCTCCCAAGAGAGTGTTAAATCCGCTTTTTAGCTTGTCGTATGCACTTGTACTTTGCGCCTTATTGAGTGCGGCTGTGCCCCTAAGCAAAAGGTTTAATGACTTGTCAAAATCTTCGGTTAGATCGCTATAACTCATAGCATACTCCTTGTATCATAAAAAGAATTAATTACGCCCCCGGAGGACCGCCACCCATATCTGGACCACCACCCATATCTGGGCCGCCTACGCCCGGAAGGCCCCCGCCAGCATCTGGGGCAGCCCCAGCGGCAGCCTCCTCCCCGGGAGGCTCTATTATCGCCTTGGCCGGATCTAGCCCAGTAAGCTCTGACAGCTTCATATTTCCAAGAACCTGTTGCTCTTTAGCAAAGATTTGCTCATCTATCATCTCTTCGCGGATTCTTCTTCTTTCCTCTTCATAACTTAATCCAAGACTCCTATGAAGGGTTTGAAGTGAAACTTGCTTATTGCCGACAAACTGTCCTACAGATTGGATAAAGTCTGCCATATCATAGAGATTCATATGGTTAAAGTCAATAGTTGGAACAAGCAGTCTTTTTTCTCCGTCTTTATATTCAAAGAAATCTTGAATTTCACATATCGGAGCAAAGATCTTTCTCTCTAGCCACTTTTTCATCATATTTCTAAATATATCATATCTTTGTCTTAGAACTTCCAGGCCGACTGAGGAGCTTGCATAAGTTGCCGCTTCCTGATCCATTAGGGCCTTAGGTGTCATAAGGCCTGCATATAAATTGTTCATTATAAGCTCTATATCGCTAGCGACCTCCAAGGTGGAGCCAGAGAAGCCCGCTCTTTCAATAGTAACCCCAGCATGAGTTACTATTTTAAAATCTTTATCATACTGAGCTTCTTCAAGTACATTTTTAAATGCCTCAATATCAGACTGGGTCGGCCTATATTCGCCCTCCCCGCCAAGCTTAACTAGGGTAAGTGGATTGACCATCCCATCTGCTTGCGCAAACTTTGACTCTCTAAGCTTATCGTATAGCATTAAATCCTTATAAACAGAAACAATTATAGATGTTCCACGAATATCGTATGGAGAGCTTAGCAGTTTTAGGTGAGAAACATTAAAAGCATCAAGAGGTATGTTTTGTCCCTTTTTTACATATGAAAGAATATGCTTTGGAATATGCTTTTTCATGTTTATGTCAGATGGAGCAGTTGAATTAACTATTCTTAATAGATTTGCGTCCGGCCTTAAAGACACAAGAGTATGATTTCCTATAACTGATTTTTTTACATGAACATAGTCTGGATTTAGGATGGTTATCCTATTCCACACTCCCATGCTCTCATCTAGCTCGGAATAAGGAAATGCTTCGCCCATCTTCCAGAATTCAAGTGCTGCGCCATAAACCACTGAATATAGATCAATTCTTTCGGACATCTCCATAAAAAACTGCTGAACTTTTTTGTTCTTACAAGTTATATTTATCTTGCTTATAGGAAAGGAGGCATGTAGATTGATCGCGTTCCTGACAATAGGGTGTGTGTCATAGAATACCCTGTTCCAGGCATTCATAGTTACTCGATCACGCGGAAGATTTAGATTAGCAAGCTGGAAGAGCGGTGAATAAATCTCTGGCGCCATACGGTCTGTTGTAGACGTTGTTGTGGGGCCAACCATTGGTGACGCAATAGAGGCATTCTTTAGAATATTAAGGCTAGCTTTTTTAAAGCCATGACTATGAGCAACGGCAGCAGAAACTGTTGAGTTCTCTAGTGCATCGATTCTTTTGTTTTCTGAGTTAGAGATTTCTGCACGCCTATACTCCGATAGAGATTCTGCAGTTTTTTTGGATATATCAGTCGGCGGCCTGCTCGTTCTTCTTGTCATTTTTAAACTCTCCTCTTAATATTAGCTATAGTTGCTCTTGGCATTTCAATTCTTTTTTCGAGTCCCGGCTTAATACTGAATCCTTTTGTTAAATCAAATTTATAAGCCATATATGCATACATCAAAGCCATAAAGCCATCGTTTGGAACGGGTCCTTTGACGAATGTCTTTACTGGCTGTCCTCCTACGATTTTGATTTTTGATTCCATTGAAGTACAGTGGTCTATTAACCACTCAAGATATTCATAGCTTTTCCAGGGAAATCTTATCTTTCCTTTTCTAAATAAATCTATTAGTTCATCAATTAATAAATCTTTATTATAAGAAATTATTAGCTCATCCTCTCTGTATTTCATTGGATTTGCTAAGCTGCCACTGCCTTGGGCTCCTATAAACCTATCTCTATAAAGCATTTGCATGTCATGCACAACGTCCTGTCCAAAGAACCAGTCAGATACACCTCTGGTGACAGAAAATCTTCTGTACATTTCTTTTATTGTACTCTTTTTGTAATCATATGTATTCTGCCTTAATTTATGGGCATGCTCAACAAGGAGCGTTCCATCTGGCTCGGCAGAAAGAATGACAACGCATGAAAATGATTGACCACCACTAGAATCTGGGTCATCATCTTTGCCTCCCCAGTCAACGCCAAGATAAACGGGCTTTGCGCTGTTTTTTATTGTCTTTGAAAAATATCTATCAGGATCTCTGCATAAGTTATAAATTTCCGCCTTAGTAAGCGGTGAGCCGGCGCCTGAATAAAATTCTCCAACAACTTCGTTCTTCCAGATCCTTTCCGTCTGAGCCGGGTTATTTTCCGGCATAAGCTTTTCTATATTTTCCTTTGTAAAATAAGGTATGTATAGCTGATTAATGTGAAAACCCACAAAGTCGCACTCATCCGGATCTCTTGTGCCCACCCATTTGCCCATTCCGATCGCTTCTACTTTTTTCTGTTTTGTTCCGCACAAGGGGCATTGCACTATATTTTCATATAACCAAATAGATTTCCATCTATCGTCGTCAGGCAAATAAAAGGGATAAGTTTTCTTACAGTTAATACATCCGAGGTGATAATACCTTTGATCTGACATATCCCAAATAGTTGAAAAATGACTATTTTTACTTTTTGGAGTTCCAAAGTAAACTTGGACGCCCTGGCCTACCGGCCCATACTTTGCGGCAGTTAAGATTTTTGTTGCATTTCCAATGGCGTGCCCAAGCATATCCTGAACCTCATCGAACATAGCAACATCAACAGTCATACCACGGATTCTATCACCATCCGTGCCAAGGCTGTCTACCCACAGGGTGCCTGTCTCAAACTGTTTCATTGTAAGATTATCAACAGCATTTGCACTTGCTAGCTTATTATTTTCAATAAAATTATCTTTAGCAGTTCGGATTAGTGTTTCAAGCTTATCTTGTGAAAATTTCTTTACCTGCCCTAATGCGGGGAAAAGATGAATAACGCGAATGTTTGGCTCTGTAAAAAGTCCGCTATTCGTAAAAAAAAGATCAAGCGCACCAGCCATAACTGTTGCACCGACCTGACGGCCCTTCTTTATAACAACCGGCTTTCCGTCTTTCCTCGTGGCATTTAAGGCTATATATCTATATACATCAGACATAAACTTCCAGCCCGAATCTACAATATTAAACTCTGAGCCATCTAGAGTTAAATTATTTTTGCAGAAATGAGCTGGATCAAAATCAAGAAAACTGTTATTAAATTGATTTATTAATTCTTTTTCTTTTTTAGCTTTAGACATATTAACCAGAAGGTTGAGCGTGATCAAAATAGTCCGCCGTATCGGGACCGTCGTAATCATCTCCGCTTACTGGTATATATTTTACTTCTTCTTCTTCTTTTATTTTACTTTTGCCAAACATAGCATCTAGTAAATTATGAAATTTTTTAGGGTCTAGTTTTGACTCTATTTCATGAAAGCCTAAATCTGGATTATTTCTGCATTCAGCAATTAAAGCACGCTTACCCATCTCCGGTCTATCGTTAAAAGCTGCTTGCATATAATTTAATACTGCTTTAACTTTATCTATAAGCTCAGAGTTACAAGTTTTGCATTTACCCTTATTGCATGAGCATCCATCGCACTTGCACGCTCCGTCACAAGCATTACATTCAGATGCTTTTTTTGCAATACTTGTGTCTTCAGTTTCCTTTATAAGCTCAAACCCGGCACGGTCCCTTATGTCGGCCATTTTTTCTTCAATCGTAGAAAAGTCGTTTCTATTTCTAAAAATGGTCTTAAGGTTATCTAGATAATTTCCCTTTTTTTCCAATGCTTTTTCGAAGTCAGATACCCATTCAGATGTTGTTCTGTAACTTTCGCTTAAATTTTGCCTATTTACCTTCATGCAATCCTCCTAAGCCAAGTAATTTTTCATAAAGTCAACGCTTAATCTGTCTTCATCTTTATCGCCAACTGTCCCTCTATCTTTAAAGAATGGGAATCCGCTATCCATGCATATTTGGATAATCTCAAGTTCCTCTCTATCAGTTATATCATACTTCTTCTTTAGGGCCTCAAATGTTTCGGCCATAGGCTTACCTGCAGAAACATGCGCATTGATCATCATTCCAGTTATTGCACGCTGGAATGGAGTAATGGTGATTACTATTCCACGGTTATGGGGAGTTGTGGCCTCCTTAACTATATCAACACTTTCTCCTGCAGAATTTTTCCAAGCAGGTGGGGCATCAGAAGCTTTTTTGGAATGCTGCTCTTTAATCTTTCTCTTAAGATTATTTAGGTGATCTTTAAGGGTTATTACGTCCCTCATTATTGAGCCCCTAATTTCCTCTAACTTTTCGAGATCAAGCACGCTATCTACGTCATCTTTAATTGCTCTTGAAATCTGAGAGTTAAGTTTATCTAAGAAAACAATTGCCTTTTCACATCCGGTCGTGGATCTGCCGTCGTGAGATGGAATGTTCTTAGGATATTCAGACGTAATGTAATCCATAAACTTTGTTAGATCACCGTCATTCGCGTAGTCTGTTTCTTTCTCTTCTTTGTCTTCGTCCAGGTCTGCGGCCGAAAGATCAGAACCAGGAATCAGATCAGACAGCTTCATATCCCCATGCTCTTCGACAAGCTCCTCTACTTCTTCGTCTAGCTTCTCTAGCTCCTCCGCCAGTTCGCCCAGGCTTTCATCGCCCTCTATCATACTATCGAGAGCCTCTTGAAGGGTCATATCACCAAATTCTTTTTCAGAAAAATCATTCTCTGAAAATCCGCCAGTAGGGAAAACATCCATGACGACACCCTCCTCATCAGGGCCAAACTCTTTTATAGCCTGCTCAAGAACGCTAAGCTCTTCGTCCTCGGCATAATCGGTCTGGTCGACAATGAAATCTTCGGCATAAGATGCCTCAGAGTAATAAGCTTGCTTATTCATTTCTTCTCCACTATTTTTAAATTGTGTTTTTAAATATTTCTTAGACATTTCCTATCCTATTAGGCTATATATACCATAATATATATTAGTATTATTATCGTCAGAATAATAATCATTATATTCTTTTGGGTAACTGTATTGTGCTTTTGGCATCTGGCCGATCATAATATGTGGATAATTGGGGCTTCCATTTAATCCATCTATTCCGACTGGAGTTTGTTTCCCATCTTCATCATACTTACAGTCTACAGATTTTTTATCTTTCATAATTTTGTCCGCGTATGTACACGCAGATGGCTCTTCGACAAGAAAAAGCAAATCCAGGTTGCTTTCTATTGCTTCGTCTAGCTCCTCATCGGGTAATTCAGAGATAGGCTGCATAAACCTAACTGCACTAGTATCAGTATCTGGCAGGCAGCCTCCTGCAGACTTACAGCCAAATGGTATGCTTAATCCGAAAGGACATTTATGTAGTTTGCCTCTAATCATGGTCTGTATTATTATTTAATATTAGTAAAGTTATAAATTAAGTTGCATCCAGATAGTCTTTGACCATCCTTCTTTTTATCAATTCTTCTTTAAATTCTCCAGAGAGTGGTACCAATCCAAGTATATCCATACTAATTAAGTTTTCAAGAGTTCTTTTTGGATTTAGCTTCATTGACTCTCCAATCGTGCTTTCTATATAGGCCGGCTTGATCTCTGGGTGGTTTTCAAAATAGCTTTTATTTTCTTTTATAAAGTCGATAATTTCTTCATCAATATTAAAATCAAGCTTAGAAGAAAACCTGACTGCTCTCCATATTCTGTTGGGATCATCGGTCAAGGATATTTCTGGTGATACAGGAGTTTTTATTATTCGATCATCTATATCTTTTTTGGCGACACCTAATGGATCTATAATCTCTAAAGAACTTAAGTCCATATGAAGTGTATTCATAGTAAAGTCTCTGCTGTAAACCTCTTTTAATTTATTATCCGAAATGTCTCCAACATACTTTACTGCGCTATCAGAAATAAAATGACTTGAAAAATCAAGTATATTATCATCTAGATATATCGACAAATGTCCATCATCAAATACTTTAAAATATTTATTAAAGAATCCACAGCATAAAAGTGCTAACCTAATTATATCTGATGAATTTGTTGTTATATCAATATCTGAAAATTCAGTCCCAGCGTTTAAATAGATGTCCCTCGGAATTCCGCCTACCAAATATGGAGTAGAGATATCATTATCTGCAGCTATTTTGGCGATTTCCCTTAGTATTTCTTTCATCTTAATTACTCTGGAAGAATCTCTTCTGCCTGCTCAGGCTCTGGGGCAGCAGACTCTGCGCTAACTCCAGGCACTGGCCCGCCTGCCTCAAGAAGAGTCTTTGCATTTGACAACTGACCCATCATCTTGGTAACGCGAGTAAGAGCGTATGAGAATGCATCGATAAGCTTGCTTTGTGACTCAGCAAGCTCTGGGAACATAGAGGCAATTCCGATTTTATCCAGCATTATATCAAACTCAGCAAGCTGACGAATTATTCTTCTGTCAGCTAGCATGCCGGCAACTTCATCTAGCTTCTTAGCCGCATCTTCAAGGTTAACGTTTCCAACAATTCCATCGTACTCACCCTCCTTGGGGCCTGGAATCGGCTCTATATCTCTAAGCTTAACTGGCTCGACAGCGTCTGGTTCTGGAACTTCTACGCCGGACTTAGCTTCCTGCTGACTTGGGCCTCCCGGCACTTCTTGTGCGGCCTCTGGCGGTGCTGCCTGCGGTGGTGCCTGCTCTGCTTCTTGCAGCGGCTCTGCCTGCTCTATCTCCTGAGATACCTTATACAAAAAGTCTGCATGGTCATTGTGCCCAGCTCGCTTAAATATGCTGGCGGTTTTATAGGTGACATCACTTACGGTCTCTTTTGAAGCAGAGTTTTTCACAATTCTGGTTAACTCAAATAATGGCTTAGCCATTTCGTCAAAATTATCAATAGATGGATCTTGAAGTAGCAAATTATATATTCTTATAAGAGCCCTATTAACATATTTTTTCCAGTCTTTATTTGGCTTATCACTATCTAAGCTTACTTCACCTTTATCTGGCAGACTACTAGAGGCAAAGCTATCTCCAGGCATATTGTTGCCTCCGCTCTTGCCAGATGCGTTATATCCATTTGATTCTTGAGTGTAGAAGCCATTTCCAACTAAGCCAGATTGAAATATAGATTCTTTTTTCATTTGCTCTTCCTTATTACTTGAATACTTAAGGTGTTGACCGCTACTAAAGAAATCAAACCACCTCAAAAATTTTTGTTTTTCTTCTCTATCTAAATTATTACTATAAAAGTCTAATGCAGATTCTTTGGTTCTAACATTATTTCTGCAATCTTTGTATATTTTATGTACTATATCAAGCCATTTGTTTAAATCAACTTCTTCAGACATATTATCGGGTGATAAGCCAGGATTTGGATAAGCAATCTTTTTTAGTTTAGAAGAAGATATTTTATTCCTCAACAATTTGTAAAGAATATCTCCGGCATCTACAGAGTTCTTTATAAGGTCAGACGCTTCGGATCTGGATATACGAACATTCATTCTTCCAGCCTCTTTGGCTAGAAAGATATATTTCGCTAGCTCTTCATCACTTGATATGCCTATCTCAGTTAAATATACTGCTCTTTTTGCTATCGGCATAAGAGCGTCTTTGTCATCCTCATCCATATTTATTATTTTATTCCTAAAATAATTATTTATTTTTGGCGTCTTCAATGCTCCCCCGTATCTTCTTTAACGCATTAAACCACTCAACCTTATTGCTTCCTACAGAATTTGCTAAAGTTCTTTCAACGTATCCAAGGTACTTATCCAGCTCACCAGGCGGAACCCTCTTGTCATCATAGCCGCCAACGTTTTTCTTAATCCATCTTTCAAAAGAAAAGATAGAATTTAGATGATTTAGATTTAGTATAACCTTTCTATTTTCCATTGTTTCCCCATCGATTTTTAGACATCAATAATGTCTGCCTCAATAAGCCTCTGCCCTTCTGTCTCGAAATTATTCATTCTTCTATTTAGAGCATCAACAAAAACTGGAATAAGATCTGGATCCATTTTATGCAATATTTCCATTACTGATTCTCTTAAAACTCTAGCTTGCTCATTAATAACATTAATATTAATATTATGTTCTATTTTTTGATCTGCAACACCCTCTATATACTTTTTCCAATCTTGCATTAGGGAGCGCATTGTGTTTATGTAATCTAGAAAAACTCTATCCTCCTTAATTGAGCCGCCGCTTTGCAATAGATTGTAATAATATTCTATTCTGGAATTAATTAAAGAATCCATTTCAAGCAATCTTCTGGTCGCATCTAACTCACCGGATGCAATCTCATCTATCTTTTGCTGATAAGCTGAAGAGCTTTTGATAATTAATCTTGCTTCTGCTTCTGTTTCCTCTTTAGATATATCGGCTCTTCTGTTTTTGATATCATCGAGCACCTCTCCCCTTAGATTTAGATGGTCTGTTCTAAACTTTTGCAGAGTCATATAAGAAATATGAAGCCTCTTTTTTCTTGGGTATTTATCCTTAAGCCAAGATTCCACGCCCTTTACGGACTCTCCTTCTAGAAGCTTTTTTATAACCTCCTCTTTATCAGGATGGTTTAAAACTTTTTTGCTCATTATATCTCCATAAAAAAATATCTCGGCTATATATTACTATGCCGAGATATTATTATAATTTAATATAGGATATTAGTTCAGCTTCGATAATATCTTGTCAATTAAGTTTGCCTCTTTAACTAGGCCTAGATTATCTAGGTGATTTGCAAAGTGCAATAAGCTTGTCTGCATAGATACATCACCAGGATTAAAAACTTGATCTCCAAGCTTGAATCCCTCATTATAATCAAACATCTCTCCGGTCAGAGGATTCTGAACAACTCCATCTCCAACCCTTCTGGCCTGTAAGCCAGGATAGCCTGGAACATACCTTGTTGATAGATGGTGTGATGTTGCAACGGCAATTGTCGCTTCAGAGTCCTTGTGTTCTGGCGCCAAGTTATACAGACCCTCAGTAGATCTGTCTGGAGGAGCAAGCTGCTTATCCCTAAGGTACTTATCTCTTGTATTTTCTTCTATCGTAGTACCTTGAAAGCTGCTAAACATACCGTGCTGATCAGATTCCGCATTTTTAACAATTTCTGTAAATATTTTTAACTTTCGGGCTCTTTTTGCAGGCATTGTTTTTCCTATGATAAAGATATTTTTGAAGTTGAGATCATTGCGCCAGTTTCACTAAGATCACTGGCAGAAAATGTCCTCATAGCAGGAATTGGGCGACCCTTCTCGTCAAAAGCGATCTTGCTGAGGGGCAGACCTAGCTTGGGGCAATAAAGCTGAACAGAAGTAGGCAGGCTTATTAGCTCTCCCCTGTCAACAGCAGCCTTAATCATAGCATCCCTAGTGGTGCTGGAAGATGAGTGCTTAAGCAGTCTAGTGTAGTGATCAAGTGCTGCCAGGTGCTGAGCAGGCTCAAACTTAGACTGGATCGATGAAAGTGCATTTTCTGCTCTCTTATAATCCGAGCTGGCAATTCCAGCTTCCATCTCGCCAATAAGCTGAGAGTAATTCAGCCTATCCATACTCTCTATCTCTCTTGAGATTTTATCATGAAGCCCAGAGGCTTCTGCTTTTCTTATTGCAGTTCTAAGACCATTCCTATTTAGCTTATATGTTTCGCCAGCCACCTTAAACGTAGTGGGTATTATGGCTGAGCCGTTTGGCATCTCAACGCAAATATCAGCCTGGACCTGCCCATTGGGGGACGGTATGCTTGCTTGATAGTGGAGGCTTCTGCTGTCTGAGCCAGCAAGCTTAAGCTGCATGCTGTTTAGGCCAAGCGATGAAAATTCAGATGAAACAATCGCCGTTGCCCTCGTTACCTCTGAGCTTGAAAACTCTGAGGCCGCAGCGATAAGGCTATTATCCAAATCTGCATATCTTCTGAGAGCCTCAGGAATATCCGGCGTATCTACCCTTACATTGCCCATAGCTCTCTGGCCGGCAAACTCGCTTCTAGCCGCCCTCTTCTTATGGTTATTTTTATCTTTTATAAATACATATAGATTCTCTTTATTCAGCTTTACGATTTGGTCATCCTGAATAAAGGTTTGGGGAATTGAGGGTATACCGTTGGTTACCTGAACCGGAATTGGGACGTTTACTTGTGTAAAATCAGAAGTCTCTATAGATGCATTGCATAATACGAAGTGTTCGTTAGATTTTATAACAGACACATTGCTTGGCGCACACCCCAAGGAAGTTAGTTGCACCTTTGCAAACTTGGCAGCCTTACTTAAAGTAGTATCTGAGAAGGCTGAGAAAGATCCTTTTTTATCCAGCGAAAATACTCCAGAAAGCTCTCTTGATAAATCTGAATCTCCGTAGAGAGGCTTTAGCTCATTTTCGTATGGGATTCTTGCCTCTAAGCTAGCAACCTTTTGCCTAACAGACTCTGCGGGGCTATCTGTCATCAAGTCTCCAAGGGCCTCTCTAAATGCAGTCCTGCCAGAAGATAGGCCAGATACTTCGTTGTATACATTAGAAATTTCTTTTGAAGTAAAGAACTCTTGGCTTGAGGCTCTCTTAACAAAAATATCTCTAGCGTACCCTAGCGCAATATCCCCGGGATTATTATTTTTTGCAAGCTCAACTCTTTGGCAGACATAACCAGACGGATATTTGGTTCCACCAGTCAGCTTATCCAGAGCCCTCTGAGCTTCTCTTGCTAATTTTTTGATATCATTCATTTTTAATAGTCCTTAATTAGTTCTTTTTAAATAAATCTGGAAAGACTTGCTTTATGGCGCTCGCCTTTGCTTCTAGCTGAGCATCAACAACTTTGTTTACAAATAATGGGTCATTCTCTGCCATATCTAGCAGCGCTGTCTTAAAGGTAAAAACATCGTCTTTTGAAAACCCATACTCATCTGAAGAAAACGAACAAATCGGAACTCCCTTGTAAGCCAGGGTAACGGCATCAGAACTGTAATTGCTTTGAGCAGACCAGCTGCCAGCCTCTTTTATTCCATATGATGGGTGTGAGCTTCTGATCAAAAACTTCTTGTCGCCATCTTGCTCTACCTTCCACAAATCGTTGTAAGCGTCCCCATAAACCCTCACCATATCGAATGCTACTTTTTTAATCTTAACGTCTTCAGTAAGCTCAATTCGATTCTTATTCGTTGGATTTTTTTCGCGATCTTGTGAAAGCTTTAATAAAATATCGTCTAATTCGGACATCTAAGAGGCTCCTAATGTAATTTTGTCTTATTAATAGAAAATAATCTTTCTAAATATACGCTCATATATGTAGAAATATAAATTATTAGTAGTAACCTTCTTCTTCTATAGTTTCTTTTTTAATATCAGAGATTTTTTCGAGTATATCTTTTACTTTATCATTATTTTTGCAAAGCTTTTGAAGCTTCTTTACTATACCACCATATCTCTTCTTTTGGTTTCTATAATCAATATTACCATGCATAGCCTTGTGAACGGCGGACTGTGTTATTCCAAGGTGATCGGCTATTTCATTCTGAGTTTTCCCCATAAGTCTCATAAATAAAATCTTCTTTTGATGCTCTGTTAAATAATCACCATTGATTATATCATATATTTCACCAAGCAATTCTTCTTTTAGCTCGACTACCCTATCATCTAGAGCGTTTGTTTCAAGCATATTGCTTATGCTATTTTCATTTGAAAAATTATTTAACTTAGCGGCGTCGAATGATACCTCGACAATTTTATATTGATAAGACTTACTTTTACCCATTTTACTACCATGTTTCTGGGATTATCTGCTTGAAGTCCTTGAAAAAAGTGCCTCTTGACGTTTTATCGGCAGAAAAATATTCGTCAACGTCCTTTACGCCATTTGGCAGTTTCAAAAACCTTAGCTTAATTCCCTTGTTTATAAATTTATTATAAATTCTTTCTGCTGATTTTTGTCCCGCATCATCGGCGTCTAAAATAAATGTTATTTTATCGGTATATCTTGCGAGTTTTACGAAGTGCTTTTTTGAAAAAGCTGTTCCGCATATAGCAACTGAATTCTTCAAATTATTCCTTGACATTGAGATATGATCAAAGTAACCTTCTGTAACAAAAACGTTATTTTTTTCTAGTATATGTTTCTTGGATTTATTTAATCCATACAATACGTCGGCCTTCTTGTATGAGGTGTTTTTATATTTGGGAATGCCAACCAACCTCCTGTCGCCGTCTTCTAAAAGTGTTCTGCCGCTGATTCCGAGTAAATCACCATATTCAGAAAATATTGGAAAAACCAAATAAAAGTAATCAGAGAAATCACTTCCACCGGAAAAGTTTGTTATATTCATTCTTGCCATGAACTCTTCCGATATATAGTTTTTTAATATTGATATATTTTGAGGAAAAAAGCCTATTTTATTTTCTAAAATAGTTTTTTTATCCAGACCACGCTCCTTGACCAAGTAATTAATACAATCCTTTGAGTTCTTTAGATTTGATTGACAGATTTTAACAAGTTTTTCAAACTCTTGATGATTGTCCATTGCCTAATCTCCAAATTCTTTTATTGCAGCGATCATTGGTTCTGTTACATTTATTAAACATCCCTTTTGCTCATTGGGACAATTCTTTCCGACCAAGACGCCATTGACAAGGACTGCCTGAATCTGCTTATCGCATGTATTGCAAGGAAATGTAAAAGCTTTACTTTTGGTATTTCTGATTATATCACCAGTTGTTTTCATGGACAGCTTGCTAAACTCTGAAATATCAGGCAAAACATCGCCGCAAGTATTGCATATAGCATTATTTGTTTCAACATCTAATGAGCAATCTGTTTGCCCATTGCTTTCTTTGCACCTTGGATTACATCTAACTAACATATTACACCATATCTATTAAGGGGTTTTCTTCTAGTTCTTCTGGCTCTGATTCTGGTATAGACTCGCCATTTATATAGATAGCCTTAATACTATCTAGGAAATCATTTGCAAGATTATTCTCTTTGAAATAAGTAAGAGCAGCATCTCTGCCCCTTATCTTTTCTCCTGATATTACATAAGATTGATTATTGGGACGTTCTATTAGATTATACTTGATGGCTAGATCAAAAATTTCTCCTGAAGTTTCAACAATACCTTCTTCATACTTTATTTTGTATTCGGCCTGCCTGAATGGGGCTCCAACCTTATTCTTCTGTATCTTGGCTCGCACTGTATGACCAATCTTGCTACCTGAGCTATCGGTTATTGTCGAGTCAGAAGAGAACACCGGAGCCATATTAATCATAAGGCTGCATGCGTGCTTTAGGGCTTTTCCACCCGGAGAGGTATTGTGATTAACCTGACCATTGGCTATGTAATTCTCTGTTTCGGGCACACTTACGTCGACAATGAGCAGCTCTTCGTCCACCAGCTCTGCTTGAGGATGATCTTCTAGCGTAACATACTCCCCATCTAGTAGGACTCTATGTACAGAGGAGCCTCTCAGATCACCGAGCTTATAATGTTTATCAACTTTTTGCTTTATAACAAACTTATCTAGCTTTGCAAAGCCTATTGTCCCATCATCTTTCTGGGTCTCAATTTCAATGTTTAAGTCTGAAATATCAAAGGTGTTTGGAGTTTCCATATCCGTCAGAAGCAAGAATCTGCTGGCGAACTCAAAAAATGTTAGCTCCTCAGTTATAATCGGCATAATATCCTCTCTTTTATTATATTTTTTATATTTCTTTGTTTTATTTCGCTTTCCCAAAGCACTACTGGGTCCGGATAAAGCTCTGAAATGATTTGTAGGCGACCTTCATCGAAGCTTCTTTGTTGTTTTGCAGTTCTTCCTGCAAAAAGAATTTCGCAGTCAGAATAAAACTTTGGGTTTGCATGCCAGAAATCTCCAAAACACTCTAAGACCAGCCTTCCTTCGATCACAAAATCAGGCTGGACGAAGTTCTTGTCGACTCTGATTATAGGCTCATATTCCCAACCTATTTTAAGTTCATCAAGAATTTTGGCCACTCTTTTCTCTATCTTATTCATTGCTAGGCCACAATAAATCTCTGTTTTAGCCCAATTTGGCCTCATTCTAGCTTTCTTTTCATCGGAGGCTTGCTGCCACATTATTTTCGCAGCTTTACTTATTTTCTCTATTCTCTTCTGACCCCTCATTGCCTCTAGGTATTTCTCATAATTACTTGGATCATTTAGATATCTCCTAAAAGACTCTGCCCTCTTTTCTTTTACTTCATTGCTATTTAGGCTAGAATACATTTTATCATAATTATCCTCCCATCTTTTCCTAGCACATCTCCGCATTTTCTCTATTCTTTCGTCAGTAAAAGATTTTTTCAGATTCTCTCTATACTCTTTTTTTGAAATTGCTGCTTTATGATTTTTCTTGCACTTGGCATCGCATCTTTCGATCCACATCTTGCACTCTTCCCACTCTGCATCGGTAATAATTTTATTTTTATACATTAACTCTAAGAGGGCCGACTTGTTTGCGAGCGACTTGCGATACTCCCAAAGTTTTATCGCAAGATTCTTATCTGAAATATGGTGAAAGTAAAATTCTTTTTGAACACCGCTGTAAGGTATGCCTGACTTGCGAATGGCCGGACTATTTTTTTTGTATTTATCCTTTAGCTTAACTGAAGTTTTTGGATTTCCATCAATTAATTTGAATGAGAAGTCAAAGTATTGTGTCATTCTTCCTCCTACAGTATTAGGAGGATCTATTAGCAGAATCCACTTCATATCTTATTTTGATCTTAGTCGAAAATGGATCAACACAAGACGGATCCCCAAACATCTGTCCGAGGTTGACACGAACCTGATTAATCCCAATAAAAGCAACATTTGCTTGCGCAACAACTGGCGTTAACTTTTTTAACTCGGTAGATAAAAATCTTGGTATTGGAGCCATATTTGCTTTGCCAACTTCTGCCGCTACTTCCAGCGGAGTGTTAAGCACTGCTATTGAGTCTAAAACTATAATTCCAAGATTTGCAAATCTTGGATCAGTCCCCTCAATTACATGGTCCAGGATTCCCTTCATAGATTTAGAAATCTTTTTTGTAACAGAGTTAACTTTTGACTTTCCAATTAGGCCCTCAAAGATTGCCTTGGCATCGTTTGTTTTAATAACCATAACTCTAGAGGTATCCACACCCTGTTTTTCTGCCCATACTGGATCATAAGTATATTCTGCATCAATAAAAAGGGCCGTATTTTCTGGATTCTGATTTAAATACTCTCTAATGCATGATAAAGCAAGCATTGTCTTCCCAGAACTCTCTTGCCCAGCAAGTTGCGTTATCCTTCCCATCGGGATTCCGCCAATACCTATAGCTTCATCAAGATTTGGGCTTCCAGTGCTTATCGCTTCATACTTAGTGGCAATATTGCCATCAAAAAATACTGTGTCCTCACCAAAGAATTTCAATATTTCTTTTTCGGCTTCTGACTGAGTAACCTTTTTCGTCATTATAACTCCTTTAATATTTGTGTGAAAGCTTTCCTTCTTCTGGCGGTCGCCAGCCAGCAGGAGGCTGCCAGCTAGATGGATTACCAACTTGCTCGGAAACTACTGCCCCTGTATTTATAAGCAGCAGGGATATGCTGGCAGCATTTTCAAGAGCAGTTCTTGTAACTTTCTTTGGGTCGATCACACCGGCCTTAACTAAATCTTCAAATTTATTTGTAGCAGCATTATATCCATAGTTTGGATCATCAGACGCAAGGACTATATCTATTATGGCCTTTGGCTGAAGGTCTGCATTTGAAACAATTTGACTCACGGGCCTTCTGCAAGCTGACAACAGCACCGTTGCCGCCGGAAGAATGTCGGCAGAAAACTGACTAACATCAACTAGGCTAGAGGCCCTGAGAAGGGCTGTGCCCCCTCCGGGGACGTATCCTTCTTCTATCGCAGCCTTCGTTGCGCATATTGCATCTTCAACTCTGTCGCCCTTTTCCCTTAGCTCAAGTTCGGTTGAGTATCCAACAGATATTACTGCCGCCTTGCTTTTTAAGAATGAGATTCTATTCTTCGAATCAATTAGCATCTTTTCTGATATAAGCTTTTCTGCATCCGACTCATAAATAGAAAGTTTCTCTGCGACTCTCTGCTCATCCCTTCTGCCTTCAACGATTCTCGTAGAATATTGATTAACGATAACTCTTCCGGCAAAGCCGAGGTCATTTACGCTCATATCTACAACTGAGCATTCAGCCCCAGCGACCACTGTTCCAACAAGAGTAGATAAGGCGCTAATCCACTCGTCCTGAGCAACGCCCAATACGGGTATTTTGACTGCAACAGCCTTAATTCGGCCAAGACGGTTATTCGCAATAAG
>Ga0255766_10001043_pt1 | contig 25596 bp, 10 predicted proteins | sample 071ome_23_FD_179966 | JGI IMG/M metagenome (GOLD analysis project Ga0255766, IMG submission 179966) | Coastal salt marsh microbial communities from the Groves Creek Marsh, Skidaway Island, Georgia - 071403BT metaG (version 2) | ecosystem: Environmental > Aquatic > Marine > Intertidal zone >... | reverse complement strand
GCGGTGTTATCAGACAGTTCTGAGTTTTGTGTATACATGCCGTACGCATCATCTATTCGAGGCTGCATTGCTTTCCCCATCAACGCATCGATAGAGTTCAATGCGGCGGATGCAGTATCCCATCGCGAGGCGATTTCGTCGAGCTTCGCTTTCTTCTCATCCTTGGACAACGCATTCATACCTTCTGGGTTAAAATCAGGCGATGCCCACTCAATTGTCCTTTTCCAGTCGTCCACGCTCTGAGATAATCTCGCCCTCCACACCGCTTTGATCTCTTCGTTCGTTTTGTCCCCCATTTCAGCGTCGGTGGCGATAGAGTTCTTATCGTCGCACGTTGCAATCAAACCCTGAAGCTCTGGCAATATGCGATATTCGATCGAGTAGATCTCCATGACGTAACTCGTGGGTTTTCGTGGGAGCCATTGTATCTCAGGAATCACCTCTAAGCACTTTGGTGGACCACGTTCACCTTCCTCGTCGACCGTATTTTCCGGATCGAGCGCGTCTTCTGCAGACTCCTGAACCATTGCTGGATCCACGGCAGCGCCCTCCGTTCCTAATGAACTACTTAATTCTTCTTCTTGTTGCCGGATATCGACGGTATCTATGCGAATATACACGATTTCGAACCCTCCACCAAGTAACGTATCGCCTGGTCTACCCGGAATACCAGGATCGGCGCTTGATTGAAGATTACGATCCAAAACCATGTGGAAGTCCCATCCGCGATCCGTAGTTGCGCTCGCACTCACCTCGGGACCGATGTAATCCGTGTGTGTCGTCGTCTTCTGGCGCATGTGGATGGTTGGAAAACCCGTACCCCCAACTTTTGATGCTACGTTGAGGTAACCAGTACCCATATCTGGTCCAATTTCGAAATCGTACTGAACGTCTTTTTCACTGTCTTCGTCGCTGAATGAGCTTCTGCGTGCACCCCGAGTCGTGTGCATTTCCATGCTCATTTCAATTCGAGTGCCTTGTGCGACAGCCGCAAACGAATTGCCTCCCGGAGGATCATGAACGACAGTGAATACTAGTCCACGGATTGGTGCCGTGCAGTAGAATTTCGTATCCGATTGATATCGGGCGTTCGGATCATCACCTCCACCTCGAGTTTTTGAGGCCAAAGTAACCAACTCTCGAGAAACAAGAAGAGACGTGTATGCCCACCCATCGTACCTCTCGATAGACGCAACGAATTGTCGCCTATACGGGCTGACAAGATTGGGCACAGCGCTCGTCGATGATATTTTGAAAGCATGCGTTTCTTTGCTTTCATCCCCATCGGTTGGGAACATCACCAAGCCGACTTCGTTAACTGCGTTCATTACACAATCAGGACTCGGCTCGTTATTGGGATGGCATTTGTTACTCGCCATTGGTTCAATGTCTTGCTGAATTTGAACAGAAAGAGCAAGCGTCGTAGGGACGTCATTAACGGTGGATGTAAACTTCGGACAGTAAAAGATTGGTTCATCTTCGCTCTGAGGGTTTGCCCAGTGTGCCTCGACAATTTGAACCGAAATGTACTTATCCCGCGCCACATCTGACGGTAAAAGCGTGGAGTATTCTGAGTTTGTGACCCCAATTAAGTGCCTCAGAGTCAAATCGCCTTTACTTGTATCTTCGCCGAGACATATTTCGTCGGCGCGGACACTGGTGAATGGTACGTCGATCGATGATAATTCGGATCTTCCAAACGTCGGGTTGGCGCACAGCCATCCGTGGTACCTGTATACTGCGTCAGCTTCAGTTCGATCCAATAACTTCAACGTTTGTACCAACGTATTACGATCTCGAAAGAATTGCATGATGTCAGTTCCAGGAGGAGTGCATTCAGCGCCGACGTTAGCTTGCAACAATACGCTCTCTGTTAAACCACTTACATCTGGAGTTTCATAAAGTTCAATGTAGTAGTCCATTGCCGCAAATGGCCAGATACGATACGTAGATTCCGTGTCCAACGGATTTGCCATCGGCCACGAACGTAAATCTCGATCAGAGAAAGCTTGCGTGGTACCACATCCATTCGCGGGGGTGATCATTAAAGAGTAATCTTTGTACTCCGTGGAGCACGCGCCGGCATATAAACCGATATCAACCGAACGACTCGTAACATCAAAAAAGGACAAAAATTCACCTCCTCCAACTTCAACGAGTTCGAAGAACGCATTCGTCGTGTAATTATCTTCGCCCATAGATATTTCAGTTCTCTGGACGTTGTAAGCGGTATTCGTAGTTGGGTGAAACTTTATGTCTGTGATGTTCTTCTTGTCGCATGCCTCAGCCTCGATAGAATCGCCTCCAAAACAAATGTCGTGTCCATCATACGTGGCAACGAGCGCCCATGTAGTCCCTGGAGAAAGGGCAAAATCAAAGTGCCCCAATTCGTCGGCCTCGTATGAATCCGGCTTCGTTTCGTATTTGTATCCTCGCGGACTGCACTCGTGAAGCTCATCGAAATCGCACAATTGGCCTTCATAGGCCAGAATAGTTGGAAATTGTAATCCGCAGACGTAACCTTGAGTTCGATTTGCCGGAAAGCGGACGACACCACTGACCGTTACGGTGGTTTTATCTTGAATCTTCATGTCTGCGCTCGAAAGATGCACGATTTCGGTAATATCCTCATTTCCCTTATCGTTAAACACGTGAACAATGTCTTCCAGTCTTTTATCTGCGCGAAGCTCAATCGAAGAAGCACCGAACATCCGATGAACCAAACCTTTTTCCTCTTCATTCAACGCGATCAGATCCTCCAAATAAACGACATCTTTGAAGCTGATGTGCGTGCCATCTGTGAGAGTAGCAAAAGGAACGACATATTTTGCTTCCTGCATAACTTCTGTTGGAAAACCCATCGAAAGCAATCCAGATTCACTGTCGAATTGAGTCTTTTTTGCAGTCGTAGTAACGGACATTCCCGGATACGTGAGGGACGCGTTCTGGTACCACACTTGCCACTCTTCCTCCATAAATGGAACAGAAGCCGTTGCTGCAGGTACCAAAGAAATAGCGGCTGATTTGTGATTCTCATCTGAATAGACCGTGCGGAATCCCGTCAAATACTTCGTTTTGATGGAGGGAAAAACGAACCATGGTGTACCAAAAACAATGCCTTTTTTGATGCCGGCCTCCACAATCTCCCATTCCAGTGGGTTCAACTGGTAATCTCCATCTCCATCTGTAATATCCCAAAATGACTGTGGAATAATAAAGCGCGTGCCGATGTAACGGGTTCTATTCCTAGCGTAATCTACAATTTCTGCGTAGTCTACAAAATTATCGTTATTCTTATCTGAAGGTGGCGGCGGTGGTGGTGGTGAAGGCGCGTACGGTGGCGGCGGCGCTGGTGTTGGAGGTACATCTGAAGGCATTATGTACCATTGCAACGCTTCCACTTTGGGACTCACTCGATACGCTGGCGCTATCGTGGATTCTGTATCATTGGATGTCCTGTACCAGTTATCTGCGACAAAATCATAACCCGGTGCGCAATTATATGGAAATGCAATCGAGGAATTTGTGTCGTCGTAATTGCAAATCTTCCACGCGTTTTCACCGAGATGAGCGTCCGCAAGCGTGGAGTATAAATTAAAGTCTTTGCCCATGACGTTGTTCTCACTCGTCCAACTATAGAAGAGAAGACTGTACATATCCTGTCCGGCAATTTCCGTCAATCTTTTGTAGTAAATGTACTGATGCGAAGCATCGCACTCTGGACACTTTCTGTAGAGAACGTTATGCTCCCACGTGTACAGCTCGGCGAATTTTTCTGGGCCTAAATCTATGCGCGGGTAATTTAACCACGTGGAATTGCCCTGACAATATGAGAAGAAAAGAACGGAAGAAGCGCCACGTTTTAAACCTAATTCGCTGATTTCTTCTTCTTTCTTCACACCTGTCTGCATTTCCTCCTGAGCTTCCTCGCTCTCCTCTTCTACAGCCGCTTTACTCCCCTCCTCTGGCTTTTCCTTCCAGTATACAAATGTACTCGCCGGCGGAGGAGGAGCCGTGTATCCCTTGGTTATTTCTTTACTCAATGCCGTAAACTTGTCTACATCTACATCTAACGCAATTACTACCATTTCTGGCTCAACTTTGTCCGTAGCGTTCAAGAAAAACATTTCAACAGAATCGAAAATATCTTCTCTGTACGCTTTCACTCCAATCTCTTGCTTCTTGTTCAAATTTCCTTTTGGTTCTATGATATCCATTTCAAAGTTGCCACGATCATCGGAAAATGCATAATACGGACAGTTCCCACTCGTGCCAATTGCTTGCACGTCCGCAATAATGGGTTCATCCCCATTCTCGTTGAGCGAACGAACAGTGATATATTGACCCATGAACGCCGTCACATTCGTTCCCGCGCACCTATACGTTTGGCAATGAACTTCCGATTCCGCCGAAGCGTCTTTCAAGACATTTGGTTTCGCCATTTTTCCCGCAACTACCGCGCTACACTGTGAACCTTTATCTCCACGATCGTTTGGATCGGGATAATCTAAAACACGTACGTCAAATTCGGGTCTGAATATCCCGTGCGAACCTAATTCTTCACGATCGTTTGGATCGTGGTGATTCGAAACGTGGATCTTGGATTTCCACCCCCCGCCCAAGGCACTTTCGGTTTTTGGTATTTGGGTGCACACTTCAACGCTCGTCACAAACGTGAAACCGGCTAAAGTGACATTCAAATACTCGTCGAAACCAATGCTTACCCCGGTCGTGAAATCGTCGTCAGTCACTCTGTACGCCTTGGATCGCTTGTCTTTATTGGCGTGATTTGAATGCACCACCGGCATGAATCGCGCCTTGTCCGAGGCAATCTCCTGGTCTAGTGCGAGAGCGAGCTCGACCGTCGCGTTCGTGCGCGCGCAAATTCGAACATGCCCAACCGGAATAGCATTCCGCGCGGAAGTAACCGTTCCTTGAACAAGTCCAACCCATGGCACGATATAGTAAGACGGATCGCTAATAATTGGAGCGACTTTCGCTTCTTGATATTTCGTTTGAATAGCGAATTCCCACATGACGCCGGGTTCTCTAATAGCAACGTCATCAAAGAACGTCAGTGACGAGAAAATGGCAGCACAACCTCCTAAACTCGCTTCAATTAACACGACAGACTTATACTCCGTCGTCGCCACCGCTTGTAATTCGTCCTGCGTTCGCACACCGTCTGCTCTTCTGCGCAAGACCTCGTAACCAATCTCCCCGACGGCGGTGTCCCGAAATTGAAACATGACGCCCTTATGATCGGCAAATTCTTCGAGATCAAGGGCTGACCCATAATAGAATAAACCCGTGGTGCAAACAGGAGTTGGGGGCGTGTCTGAACCCAAATCGCGATAGTGAGGGAAAACACAATAAATTCTCCGACTTTGCGGAGTCGCACTCGCTCTAGACGCGCATTCCATCATACGACCGCACTTGTATACCGCGTGTACGTGATACGGAGTCACGAAACCTGTATACATTCTAAAGTCATCTAATTTTGAATGCAACGATGTGTCGAAAAGAGCGTGAATTGGCGTGATCGCAGGAAAATCCATTTTCGTATTATCGATAATGCGCACGTTGTCGTCCATGTTGCCATTGATGAATATCGATAATCCGAGCGGTTTATTTACGCTCATTGCAACGTGAGTCCATTTGGCTTTTTCTAACGGTGCTTTCGACTCGACGACGTACATATCTTGGAAGAAGCCAGCCTTAATTTGTCCCTTACTGGTAACCTTGAGATACTTTGTATACTTGTTTTCTCCTGACACAGATTGCGCGTACCAAAGAGACATGTCTTGCTGCGGGTTGAAGCTGTGAATGGAAACCCACATCATGATCGTGCTCTCTTCCATCGGCACATCAACTTCAATCGTATACAAATCGCTATTCTCAGAAGTTTTTTCCAGCACAAATCCTCCCGGTTCGCCCATAGCTTTTGAAAATCCAGTAGGTATTTTCGTGTTGTTTGCATCGAAAGTTAATTGCGACACGAGTTCGACGCGATCTGGTCCAACGAACGACGGTGGGCGATAGTCGGTTATACTTTTGTTGTCGTCTCCAGTTGTCTTCTCGAAAAATCTACCGTCGGCAAAAATGCACTGTTTATCGGTAACTGCCGGTTTTTTTACGTAATCCCATGCTAAGTCAACTCTAAATTTCTCGTTGAGGCACTGCGTTTCCGTCGTCGACCTTCTTGGATACGTGACGTTGACGAAATACATCTGTGTCCCATCCGCTTGCGTATCCACACACGCCAATGGCGTAGCCGGAGAGTTCTTCACGTCATTGAGCAACAAACCCGACTTTGCTAAATCCGAGAAATAATTGCTTTCGATGAGACGTTCGACGTAACCCGTGTCGACGTCGTGTTTGCGAAAAGCGGTTAAAATTTCATCCGAGGACAATACACCATTCATCGGTGCGACATCAAACTTTCGAAAGAGCATTTCTTTCGATTCGTCCAAATATTCACACTTTTTTGTATCGATAAAATCCGGCGCACTGAGCAAGAAGAGTCGGGCGATCAATTTTGAATCCACTGCAGGATCTTCCATCCAATCGTTGCACCCCTTCTCTACTTCGAATTCGTAGAGTTTCTCAAAGTCTCCAGTAGAAGTTCCCGGCACTGCTTTCGTGTAATGCGGTGCGTCGTAAAACCAACCGCACGTTGCATAAATGGAATACTTCCCGTACGTTTTTGAGTATGCGACTTGTCCACTGCCATCTCGAAAGGTGAGACTCTTTCGAAAGCTTCGAGATTTTTTCGGATTGAAAAAATTATCCCACTTCATGCATGGGAAGCTATCCGTCGCCTTTTCATACGTGCAACTGTCGTTACCGACGTATGCTTTGCAATACAAACCTTTTGCCGTGTTGTTTGCCACGCTTGCTTCCGTCGCAAGACACAATTTCTTGCTCCCGTCGCTAGCAGCTTCGAGATGAGGTTCTCCGGCGCAACCATCGTCAGATACGGTAATGCGAAAATCATATTCTCGATCACTAATAATTTCGAGCGGATTATCAACGCTAATGATTGGTTTGTTCACGGCTTCACCGGGAGGCGGTGGCGATGGCGGTGGCGACGGTGGCGGCGGTGGCGATGGCGGCGGCGGACAACTGTGTGTATTGCAAGTCACAAGCCTTGGTACGGAATAGCCTCTCGAGGTGCATTTAAACCACTTACGAAAATAATGTCGACAATCACTTTGCTGGTATTTTATACCGCCAGCGCAGCTTCTTGAGCATTCGGATGTATCGTACCAGGCTCCGCAACTGGTTCCACCGCGGCATCCTAAGGAACTCTCATCCGTGAAACTATGATTTTTGTCCTCGTCTTCGTCTGGTTCATATTCATCCTCAGCGTGGTGATCCTTAAACCAGAGTGTTAAGTTTCCTGCAAGATCTTCCGGTGTCGCTGTTTCCAAGTGATCCCCGAGCCAAGCAGTCATTTCTTCTCCAAGTCCAGAAGTATCCAACGGCTTGTAACCACCGTTGCTGTGAGCACTTTCCAAGGACTCGATGAAGCCCTTGTGGCGCTTTTTTTGTTGTCGGTTACGATGATGCAAACCTTGCTTATTCCCTTCGCGAGTCGCAGACGCGACGGCCACATGCGGATTTTTATCCTTACCATGCTCGAAAGCAAAGCTCCCTTTACTTCGACTTTTGCTGACGTGTTGGTATCTTCCATCGACGAGTTTCGGTCGTCCAACGAAAAATTTCCTTTTCGTCTCTTCCTCCTCTTTCTCCAACTGCTCTTGATGCTTCTCCTCCGCGACTTTCGCCGCCTTCATCTTCTTGTGTACATATGAATCATGAACGCGTGCGTATCTTTCGGACATCCAATCCCAATCGCGTTGACTTTGCGACGAAAACTTTGAAGAATCAGACGATGGCGATGACGAGGACGACGATGACGAGGACGACGATGACGAGGACGACGGCGACGACGACAGCTCCGAAGAGTCGCTTTCCGTTTCGGTAGCCTTTTCCAGCCACGAATCCGAAGACGAGTAACTTTCCACATCTCTCGGTTCCAAGCGCACTTTTTTGATCCCTTTTCCGCCGAGAGCAGTCGTCGTTTCCTCCTCGTTCTTCATCAAAGGTGGGCGAGGAGGCACGTCATGCGCGGCGCTTCCGCCGCCGCCGCGTTTCAAATGTTCAACACCCTCTGTGCGGATCGCGAACACGGAATTTTGTCGTTCAAAAAAGAACGCCGACGAGAGCGCGACGACAAAGAGCGCGTTCGTCCTCGAGTTGAAAAACTTCTTCTTCGAGGAAGTAGTGGTAGTAGAAGAAGAAGAAGAAGAAACTTGTTTTTTCTTATTCGAACGGCGCGTCATTTTTACTCGTCACGCGCACGTGTCGTGCCGTTGCTTACTTTCTGTAATCTGTCTCTCTCGATTTGGCGGAGAGGAGGCTTTTTTTTTTTCGCGCGCGCCAAGGTTCGTTTCGTTGGTTGATATGTGTACAATATGTATATATATATGTGCAAGAGAACTCGTGCGAGCGCGCGGTTGTTTGTGCGTTTGTTTTTGTGTACGTATAGTCAGTGCGCGCGCGCAGATTTTGTTGAGAGATCTCTGTGTCTACCGAAATGCTTTTTCCACTTAGTATTTAGGGTTTAGTATTTATAGTGTTGACTTTTTAAGTTTTGCGTAAAAGGTCAACCACACGACGCGTTTTTGTTTTTTGTTTTTTATCCACACGACGCGGAGAAAGAAAAATGGCGTTTTTGCGATTACCGATGATGAGCGCGACGACGACGACGACGACTTCATCGTCTTCTTCCCCGTCGTCGTCGTCAAAGTCGATACTTTTCTGCGGCTCGCGAAGAAGAAGAAGAAGAAACCAGACGACGAAGATTACATCATCGACGAAAGAAGAAGCAACGAGGGAGGAGGAAGAAAGCGGGTTGGCGAAAACCGAAAGAAATCTAGGACGGTCCGCCATGCTCGGTTTTGCGGCGACTACGTTTTTGGACGCGTCGACGCACGGGTTAGGGCCGATTGAGCAGCTGATTGGAGAGGAGAAGTCTTTGGTCACGCACGTGGTCAACCCGGTTAACTTGGCGAAAGATTTATTGGAGTTGACTGGATTATACGTTGAGAGCATATTGTTGGTTTGGGTGTTTTTAAGCGGGGTATTTTTACTCGCGGTGACGAGCGGGCTTAGGAAACCGACGACGACGACGATGAGCGGTTTGTCGCGACCAAACGGAGAGAGTAGGGTAGACGCGATGGCGGGCGTAGTAAAGAGCGCGTGGCGGGAACAAGTGAGAGAGAATAAAAAGTACGAACTTTTCAACGGTCGATTGGCTATGCTCGGGATCACTGCGAGTTTTATCGGAGATTATTTCTTAGCGGAAGGACCCATGGAGCAAGTGGCGCAAGAGTTAGGGGTTCCAGTGATTGATCAAGAGATTTTCGCGTTGGTGTTTCTCTCCGCGGCGAGCTTCTTGTTGGTCTCGACGTTGGTGAGAGTCGGGAGGAGAGCGTTGACGGAGAGCAACTGATGATATTCCCTGACCACCACGAGAAGAGAAGGTCACTCTTTTGCGCTGTATATTATCAATGATTACATTATATTTTACTACTACCTAAAGATCCTATCTATGTCTGCGGGGTCTTTACAATCTATTAAAAGTCGTCGCTGTCGCTAACAATCAATTCTCCACGAAATCGATTGGGATTATTTTCACCATCGTCGATATCTGTCTCGTCGTCGTCCGACGAAGACGAGTCAATCAAATCGTTGTCAATGTCGTCGTTGTTGTTGTTGTCTTTTATCAAAAGACGTTTCGTCGTATTCTTTTCGATTTCAAAACTTTCGTCGTCGACGCAATTTTCTTTCGACGCGTTCAACTGCTTTAATCTCTCCTCTTTTGCGTCCCGAAACCAATCTTCAATTTCCATGGAAGCATCGAAGAAATCCGTCGGGTACCGAACGTTCGTGGGGAACATCTTTTCACCCTTATGTCTGTGCGAAAAGTACGATTCACACGCCGACTTGTAATCGCCTCTGGAAACGTTCATCTCAATCTCTCGGTTCCCGTCTATAGAAATCTCGCGCTTCCATCGATGATCATTCGCGTTCAGAGCTCGATACTGGTTCAAAGGCATCGCGAACGGACATTTCGCCGCGTGAGGTTCCATTTGAGACACTTTGATTAACTTTTCGCAATCGTGTTCGAACTTTTCTTTCATTTGGCCTTCCAAACCAAAAACGTGTCTCAACTGATAGGTGTGTTCGTTTTGGTAGTTGCTCATGGCGCCGTGAGGAAACACCGCGGAGCGCCAAACTTTGAATATTTCTTCCAGGGGTAAACCTATACCTTTCAAAAACAAGTTCAACTCGTACCGTTTAAAATGACGGAGATGTTTCTTCACATGTAACTCGTCCATTACGTCTCTCATGCACGGCGGAAATACTTTCGCCTGCGCTCCCGTGGCGCCTTCTTTAATAACTTTCAACGAACGTTTCAACTCTTTCGACGGTTTCCTCGAGTGGTGCGGCTTCATCTTCCCGTCCTCGTCTTCGTATTCTAACATTATCCCACCGCCATGTCCCAACCTTTGCTTCTTCCTTCTCGAGTCTCTTCGGACGATCCCCCAGTTCCCGGTGCCGCCGTATTTCAAATTCTTCTTCCCGGCGTTTTTCATTAAAATCTTATTCTTTTCCAGTAAATGCTTCGTCGCGAGCGCCATCAGCGGGTGAATCTCACCTCCGTCGTCTTCGTCCACGTCCGGTCTCCACAGCTTCAGCCGATTACAAACGTCTCTCAAACCAACATCGAACACGTTGTTTGCCATCGCGAATCGCTTCTCTCGAAACGCGCGTTCCAAATCTTCCTCTAAATAGTCCTCGTACGCCGCGAACCAAACGTACGGCACGAGTTTTTCCGGCACCAAACACCGGCCTCTTCTCATGACGTTTATTTTCCGCTTACTTATCAGTTTCCGACATTTTTCGAACGGATACCAATAATAGCGTTGCTTTTCTTCTCCCTCTTGAACTTCTTCTTCTTCTTCGAGAACGCCTTCTTCAAACGTAACCTCCTCCGGTAGTTTCCGAACCGCGTTCCACTTGACCCGTACCTCGAACAAATCCACCTCTCTGGCTTTCAACCACTCGCGCATCATCTTCGACGAATCGCACAGCGCTATTTTCAGCGTCTTCCTCGACAGCGCGTCTTTTCGTTCGTCGAAGATAAAACATGCGGACGACGCGCTCTTCTCCTTCTCCTTCTCTTCCTCCTCCTTCTCCGAAGCAGCAGCGGCGGCACCAACACTCGTTCTCCCGTGCAACGAAAGCGCGATTTCCCGAACGACCTCCTCTCCGGCCAACGACAATCGCGCCGTTTCTATCGCGTAGTGCGTTGCCAATCGCTCTCGAGATAACGCGTCCAGCTCTTCGATGGTTATCATCATATCAGTTCTCTTATCGTTGTTACGCTCTTCTCACCACGAATGCCGCGGCATTTTCATCTTTTCATCGCTCGTTTTGCGGCAGGTAATGTCTCTCTCTCTTGTTTTTTTCTTTTTGCGTTTTTGTGCGTCTCGTCTCGTCCTTTCAAATTTCTTTTTCTTGTTTTGAAAAAGAAGGGGGTGCTCAAATTCCATCAAAACCCTAAATAACACACTTTCGGATATTTTTCTCTATCTCTTTTTTTTTATCTCTTTATCAATCCTCTCTCTCTCTGCATAACAAAAGCGCGCTTTTCTTTCTTTATTGCTCGCACTCTCGCGCTCTCTGTTTCGCATAAAAGAATAATACGCGCGGTTTATTGCTTTTTCTTTAACTTTATACGGTTTTAAAAGGGTTTTAAAAGAAAGTCATGGCTTTACATCAAGTCGCGATGATGAACGCGAGATGCGCGATGATGTCATCGGCTTCGTCTTCTGCATCGAGAAGATCCGCTTCTTCGTTGAGAGCCTCCTCGGTTTCTTCTTCTTCGAACATATTTATGAGTAGCAGCAACGGGAAGAAGAACAAGAGAGGCGCGTTTTTGACGATCACGAACATGGCGGCTGGGGATAAAGTGGACGATTTGAAGATCAAAGCTTCGGAAACGAACGTCTCGGAGACGAAATTAGGAGGCGACGTGAGACAAATATTGGGCTTCAAAGGCGCGAACACGGAAGACGTGCCGGTTTGGAAAATTCACATTCAGCTGACGAAACCGGGGACGTGGGTGCCTTTGATTTGGGGGGTGATGTGTGGCGCCGCCGCGAGCGGGCACTATGAGTGGAATTTAGACAACATCGGGAAGGCGTTGTTGTGCATGACCATGTCAGGACCGTTTTTGACGGGGTACACGCAAACGATCAACGATTGGTACGATCGTGAAATCGACGCGATTAACGAGCCGTACAGGCCGATTCCGAGTGGCGCGATTAGTGAAAACGCGGTAAAAGCACAAATTGCGGTTTTATTACTCGGTGGTTTGGCGTGCGGGTGGCAGTTGGATCAATGGTGCGAGCACGATTTCCCGGTGATTTTCTTGTTGACGGTGTTCGGGAGTTGGGTCTCGTACATTTATTCCGCGCCGCCGTTGAAGTTGAAAGCGGAAGGATGGAAAGGATGCTACGCGCTGGGTAGCTCGTACATCGCGTTGCCGTGGTGGGCTGGTATGGCCACGTTCGGTCAGTTGACGCCGGACGTGATGTTGTTGACGGTGTTGTATTCCATCGCCGGTTTGGGAATCGCCATCGTGAACGATTTCAAATCCATCGAAGGGGATCGTAAGTTAGGTTTGCAAAGTTTACCCGTCGCTTTCGGCGTCGAAAAAGCAAAGTGGATTACGGTTGGGACCATCGATGCGACGCAATTGTTCGTCGCGTTTTATCTGAGAGGTATCGGCGAAGAGTTTTACTCCAACGTTTTGTTTTGCTTGATTGCGCCGCAAATCTTCGCGCAGTTCAAGTTCTTCTTGCCGGACCCGATCAAAAACGACGTGAAATACCAAGCCGCGGCGCAACCGTTTCTGGTCTTTGGTTTGTTAGCGACGGGTTTGGCGTGGGGTCACCACGTGAACATGTTAGCCGCGTAAAATTCATCGCATGACAAAGTGCGCGGGATTGAAATTAAGAAAAAAAAACTACCGATTGATGATGATGATGCTCGTTTTCACATCTTTTTATACACACAACGACGAACCGTTTTGGTTGGATCCTCGCTTCTTTTTTTACAACGCTTTTTTATTATGATGACACATGTATAAATATAAATTAACGAGAGGCATTCGCGGAACGCTCATCTTTTCTTCCTTCCTCCGTTCTGGGTAGTAGCAGTAGCGGTCTCTTTCGTCTTCGTTGCGGCTCCGGCGAAGACGCCTCCCAAGATGAACGAAACGACCAATCTACCAACCGTCGGCAACAGCTTAGCGCCGTATTCCGTCCCTAAAATCATCTCCACTATCCCTCTCTTCAACACTTTTGGCGTTTTCGACGACGGATCTTTCGCTAATCTCAGATACGTCTTCCCGCTCGGCACTTTCACGACTGCGAAATCCCCCAACACGACCGCCGCAACCTCGTCCGGCGTGGAAGGCGTGACGGCGACTCTCTCGCCTCTCTCCCAATTCGCCGGCGTCGCCACGGGATACTCGTCCGTCAGTTGCAACGAGTCCACCACGCGTAAAATCTCGTAAAAGTTTCGCCCCGTCGTCGCCGGGTATAAAATCGTCGCGCGTAACTTTTTGTGATCGTCGACGATGAACACCGCGCGACACGTCAAAGGCATACCTCTCTCGTCTTTCTCCGCCGGGTCGAGCATGCCAAATTTCACGGCCAACGCGCGCTCCTCGTCCGCTAAAATCGGGTACGATACTCCCCCATCTTTTTTAGTATTCCCACAGTACCCGCTCGCGTTGATGTCCTCGATCCATTTCCGGTGCGATTCCGCGCTATCGCAAGATAACGCGAGGACTTTACAGTGTCGCTTTTCGAATTGCGGCAACAGCTTCGATAAATTCCCGAGTTCGGTCGAACACACCGGGGTGAAATCAGACGGGTGCGAACATATGATGGACCAGTGTTCGTCGCCGACGTAATCGTAATAGTGTATTTGTCCGACGGAGGAGTCGCAGGAGAAGTCTGGGACGGTATCACCGAGGTTGAGCGGCATGGATGATGTGATTTGCTAGAGTCTTCTTTGGGGGCAATATGCGGAATTGGAAAATGATTTTTTGTCTTTCCCCTTTTTGGAAGAGTCGAAGAGAAAAGAAAAAAGAGAGGAAGAATACGCGTCGTCGTCGTCGAAGACTACTAGACTTTTATCGGATGCAAAATCTATCATCATACGCGAAAAATTACTACTGCTTAATATCTAACTACTGCTTTTTTTGACCGCCATCGACTTCCTCGAGTCTTCCTCTTCTTCCTCTTCCTCTTCTTCGGCCGCTTCCAATCGCAACATTTCCAACGAGAGGCGTTTCAAATCCTCCACGCGAACGAATCCTTCCTCGTCGGATAAGTCTTTTAATAGTTCTCTCAGTTCGCTCTCCGCGTCTTCGCCGACTTCGGTGGTTTTGCACACGTTGGTGACGTTTAGGAGTTCTTCGAGACTCATGATGCCATCGTTGTCGGCGTCGAGGAGTTTGAACTTTTCGCCGATGGCGGCTTCCGCCGCGGAGAGTTCGCTTTCGACTTTTCGGAGCATTTCGTCGACGCGAGCGGAGACGTCGTCGGCGATTTTATTCGTTAAGGAGGCCTCCTCTTTCGAGTGGGTGTATTCGTCTTCTTCGTCCTGTTCTTTCTCGAGGAGGCTTTCATCTGTTCTTTCAATTCCGCCAGACGACGATGCCGCGAGTCGATTGGCATCCTGCTCTTCCTCTCGCATCTTCTTCAATTCTATCGGTGATGGTGCGAACGGATCTTCGTCGTAAAATGGATCGCTACTTCCACCATTACCACCCGCTCGCAACGCTCGCAACTCCACCAGTTCATCTTTACGTTCCGTGTACGCATCTAACTTTTGCTCGACTAATTCCGTGAGCATTCGTCTTTCGTCGCTCACGCCAGAGGTATCTAAGACCATAGCCAACAATCGAGAGAGCTGCGCGCGACGTTTGGACTTTCGAGTTTGCATTTCGAAGTCCGTCTCTTCGTCTGAGCAAGAATCCACCTCGGAACGTTTGGTCTTTTGCATCGCGTCCGCAGCTTGTTTATCCTGTTCTTCGAGTTCAGCGGAGGAGAGCGAAGTGCGCAAAATAACTCTCTCCGCATCCGGCGCGCCGGAAACGAGCGTTTTCTCCATCTTTGGTATCGCAGATGTCGCACTTTCCTCTTCAGCTTTTACGACATCTGAAGCTTCATCAACAACACGCTTGGGCGATAACGACTCGGACGGTTTTGTCGCGTCTTCTGAAACCATTTCCATCTTGGCCACGTCCGCCGTTGAAGCTTCGACTTCCTTCTCGCTCTGCTGCTGCTGCTGCTGCTGTTGCGCGAGAAGCTGCTGTTGAAGCAAGTGCGAAGTCGTCGATTTCCTCGCATTCGCCCAGAATCTTTCGGAATATTGCATGCCTTTTAAATACTTTTCCATCGCCGCTTTCGCTATTTCCATTTCTTCTCTCTTCGCCTCTTCCGCTTCCCACTCGAGCATCGCGTCTCTGCCTCTCACGTTGGCCCAAAACCGTTCCGGAAACTGTGGTCCCGACAAGTACAAGCGCATCTTTTCCTTCATGTACGCTTCCGCTTTCAATCGCTTCTCTCTCGCTTCCGTATCTTTCGCTTCTTGTTTGATCGTTTCTTCTTCTCGCATTAAATATTCCAACTTTTTCTTGTACTCCTCGCTGCTGGACTCGTGCGCCATCGCCGTCTCGACGGAGACTTGCGTAACCACTTCCTCCGGCAAACTCGCCAAAGTATCCGTGATATCCTTCAGCGTTGCCGTTTGCGTGTCCTCTTCCTTCGCGTGTGTGATTATAAACGCGCGACTTAAAATCAACAGAGAACTCGGCAGATTATTTGACAGCGACAACTCCAACCAGTCCTTGAGTTGCCTTTCCAACTCTTTTCTATCTTCCTCCCATCGCATACCCCGAGTTCTCGCGGCTGATTTCAGCTCCTCGTCCGATAAACCTTCGACGCCTTCTAACTGAATCAGTCTATCGTCTTGTTTTATCTCTCTCAACTTATTTCTCAACTGGTACCGTAAAAACGTATCCGTCCCGTACGGCGATATGCCGACGAACTTACACATGTTCACCAATTGCGTCCGGTTGATGTTATCCAAGGTAAAATCGTCGTTGAACAACTTGGCAAACCTCACGATTTGTTCGTTCGTCACCGTTTTCCCACTCCTAACGGCATTCATGAACTCGTACAACGCGTCCGCTTTCTCTCTTTTCACACCAGAACTGCTATATTTCAAGCCTTTCGCCATGACTTTCACCGTATCCTGTAAAAATTTAGCCACCTCAATTTTCGCTTTCAGTTTCCGTTTCAATTCTTCCTCGTGTTTTAATTCGTCCCTAAACGTACTCGGCAACATGTTTGGAAAAATCTTCAGCGCAACCGGTAGGAATATCTCCATGAACGGTACCAACACGAACACCGCGAACGGCACTAACCGGAACACGTCCGCAGTCGTCCTCGTCAACTGTCTTCTCTCGCGTCTCGTCAACGTCTGTCCGCCCATGAGCTTAAAACCGAGCCTGCTCGCAATTTTCACTTCCACCCACAGCAGCTTCGCCCCGGACCAATAGTGCGCGAATTCATGCTTCGCGTGCTTCCACGCGGAATTCAAAGTCACCTTCCACTCGCTCGGCGACTGCCTCAATAGCTGCACGGAATACGGCCCCCAACTGATTACGTATTTCGTCACGTTCGCGACGGATTGGTACGTTCGTTTCGCGAAGTTTATGTGCTGTTCTCTTCGCATCATCTCGATCTCAATGCGTGCGCGTTTGAGCGCGTTGACGTCTACTTTTGGCTTAGCCGCCTCCGCTGATTCCGCCGCGATCGAAGAAGAAGACGAAGAAAGGGTTTGCTGCGCCTGTCCCGCGGAGGCGACCAAAGTCGATTCCTTCCTCGCCCATCCATCAGATTCTCTCGAAGAAGAAGAAGAGGACGAAGACGACGTTTCCGCGGAGTAGCACCGCACAGACGACGCGGCAAACCCACGACGATGACTCAAACGATCGTTCTTCTCATCAAACCCACTCTTCTGTCCTCGTCGTCTCAACGTGGAGGAGGAGGAAGAAGAAGAAGAAGAAGAAGAAGAAGATTGCGCTCCATCATCGAAAAAGTCGCGACGAATCAAAAAAGCAGTCGCCGCTATTCGATTCGTTTCCCCTAATGTTCCCCTCCGGCTCCCCACTCTTCTTCTCGTTGTCCCGATGTCCAAGACGGCGATGGCTTCTCGAACGAGAGCGGGTGCGCTGGCGGGCTGGTGCTGCTCGAGAAGGTGCGCGGCGCGCGCCGCGAGGCTTCGCCGCATTTCTTTTTTGTTGTTATCGTTTTTATGACGTTTCGTCTCGATTTGAGAGCAGAGTGACGTGACGTTTCGATGAGTATTGAATAACTAACAACGCTAACGGTAACGCGATACTAAAGAAGAAATAGAAGTTTTATGAAAAAACTTTGGTTAAAGTCTGTCTCTGCGCGTCGGTCAAATCGTTCGCGACAGCATCCAACGCTCCGGCACTTTGTAATCGTTTAAAACCTTCCTCTAAGAACGGCACGAGTTCGATGTCGTCAATTGGATCGTCTTTATCGTCTTGCTCTTCGTCTTCGAAAAAATCGCCGTCGAGTAAACCTTTGAGCATGATTTTTTCAAAGATATCGCCGGACCAGCCGGTGGGTTCGTCGTCGTCGTCTTCTCCTTCTTCTTCTCCGTCGTCTTCGAATTCTTCGCCGCCGTCGTCTTCTTCCCACTCGTCCGCTTCCAATTCTTTCGCTTCGGCTAAGGAATCCGCGAGGAGACTGATGATTTTCGAAGGCGCCGAGACTTGCGTGAACTGTTCGGGACCGGTTTGTTTCGCTCGAGATCGCGTTCGGATTGTTCCCGGAGGCAACTCAATTTCTATCGGTTTACCTTTTAGAACGATAGAGCCGTCGAGTAACGTCGGGTGTTGCGTGGCTAAGATGAGCCCGAGCGCCGTCGACGTCAGTTTCACGTCGAATCGACCGTGGACGTCCGGTTGGCCTTCGCACCATTTCTTGAGCACAAACTCGAGTTGCGTTTTGCTATTTTCATTCTCCGGAGACGGTTGGATTTCGCGCGAGGCGAGTAAAGAGACCAACGCGTTCGCGTCCACGTGCGCTAAGCGGGCAAAAATGCACAGCAAGGACGCAATCAACATTGGTCGAGTGGCGGTTTGTAATCGAGCGCACACCGCGTCGCACATCTCTGGGATCATCGGACCAATAATAGACGGTAACCGGCGAATCATTTGACCTAAAAGTGGCGCCACGAACAACGCCGCACCTTCTTCGCAGTGCGGTTGCAACGACGTCGCGCACGCGTCCAAATATGCTCGAGAAACAGCCGAGGGGTCTGACCCGCCCCACGTTAAAATCGCTTCACCTTTCGCTGCTCTCAGGAAGGCTTTCATCGCGTCTAACGCGTTCTGCACGACACCGACGTCGTCGGAGGTTTTCGCGAAGGTCGCGACATTTTCAAAAGTGGCAGCAAAAGCACCTCTGGCGACGTTTTCGTCCACGCACGCTTTCAATAAGCACGCCAAAATGTCCAACGACGCTTCGACCAGCATTTCCGGTTGTTCGTTCGGTGTTTGAAACACTCTCGCCAACTCCGGAACGAGCAGCTGCGTCAATTCCGCGTTACATTTAGGTTGGTTCGCCAACGCTTGTATGACATCTCTCGCCGTTGCACCTAAAAACGGGTCCCGAACGTTCTCTGCCCAAATTCTCATGATTGCTGGTGCTAACAGCGAAAGCCATTGCAGCGCCGCGTCGCCGTCGCAGTTAACGACGATCAATAGCGCTTCCAAAATGAGCACCAAAGCTTCCTCGGTCGCGTCGGCTAAAAGTTGACCGAGACCCTGATACACGTCACCTAATCGCGAGAGCAATTTTTGGACTTTCACTTGATCTTCCGCGCTGATTGGGTGTTGTTCTCCTTCTCCTGCTTCATTCTTCTTGTTGTTTTGCTGGGTGGATTTGATCGCCATAGGTACGAAAGCGATGAGCGAGCGACAAGCGCCGATTTTCACCGGAAACTGCGCGCTTTGATCGTTCAAAGCGTTTACACTCGCATCTAAAATCGCATTCGCACCTTCCGCCGACGCCGCGGCGGCTAAACGACTGGCTGCCCACAATGCGCGTCCTTTTAAAAACGGATTGGTAGAGGACGACGTAGGGGTCGAGGTGAATTCGCTTCGAATAATTTCGTTCAAAAACGCATTACAATCGAACGCAGGAGCCATGCCTTTACCTCTCGCCTCTTTATCTTGCTCTACTAACTCATCCGATACGCTTCCAACGGCTAACAAAGCTGCCTCTCTGCTCCGCCACCAGTTTTCGTCGTTGTTCTTTTGCTCCTCGAAGGACAGGGCAAACCGTTCCGCGACAACCTCCGCGAAAACGCCATAAAAGAGTTTCGGAAACTTTGCACTCGTAGTGGCCAAAAATATCGCGCTCGTCGCTCGCACGGATTGGTAATCGTCCTCTTCGTCCGCTACGAATTGGTTCACGTCGTCTTCCCACGTCTCTAACTGGTCGTCCGTGGTTATCGACGTCGCCACTGCGATGGATACCAAACTCCTAAGTCTCGGTTGAATGCAACTCTTGGCAATTTTTGTGTTTTCAATCATCGTCATCGCGAGTTCCATGCACTGCGTCACGACGGCAGCGTTGGAAATTTTATCTCCGTTATCGTCCTCGCAATCGTCCAACGCGTCTACCTCCACGCCACGGCATTGCACGTACCTATTCGCCGCTTTTTCAAAGACGTGGAAAAACCGCTCCACGCACCCTACAAACGTTTGCTCGGAAACCACCTGACCACCGGTAATTTCCTTCCCAAAATATTGCACCGTGCTTTGCATTGCTTTCAACGCGGATAACGTCAACGTGCACCCACCCGCGGTCTCAAACACGTCCGAGCGAAATTCAAAAATGTTCCCGTACGTCGCGAAATTGCTCTCCAAAAACGGTTTCGCCGCCTCTTTAATCTGCGCGCGAATCTGATCGTCCCCAATCATCCCAAGATTCGAATAACACCCTCTCGTCACGTCTAACGCTCTGCATTTCACTGTAACCATTTGTTCTTTATCGATTCCGTTCAACCCGTCGTCGGAAACTTGCAACAACCCGCACAAATCCGGAAACAACTCCGGCACGAGTTTCGGTAACTGCCGCTCCTCTAAATCCCCGCACAACATCGACATGCACCGCAACGCCCCGTTCACGTGAAGCACGTCTCTCTTCTCCCGTATCGGCACCAACAACTCCCCGAGCAATCCCTCCCACTCTTCCGGCCAATCGTGCGTCGCGATTTGCGCAATCGCCAACGCGCACGCCGTTCGCATTTTTGAATCTCTCATCCGCAAACCCGAGCAAATCTGCGCTTTTATCGCGCTCTTCTCTTCCACCGACGTCATCGGCTCCCCTTCGATAAAAAAATGCTCCCCGATTTGCCATCTCTCTTTCACGTATTTCTTCAACAACAAAGCCGCTAATTGCCGCAAATCGAGCGGTATTGATTTCGAAAATTCGTCCTCGTTGTTAAACGCGGTTTGGCACAGCAACAGACCGAAACCGACGTGCGCTCCCGAGGATTTCACCATTTCCTCCGCATCTTTTCTCGTTCGCTCGTCTGGAGAGACGCACGCGTTTAAAAGTTCGATTAAATCGCGCTGCTGCTGCTGCTCCGACATGATGCGTATCTTCTGAGCGATCTTTTTGGCGCGATTAAAGGGTTTCTCGGAGGGAATAGTAACGCGTTTACGTGCAAGTGCGCGTGGTTTTTATTTTTTTCTGATGCATTTTTTGAAAAATTCAAGACTTTTTTTACGCGTTGTGACGCGACGATGGAAGACGACGACGACGACGACGACGCAAAAGCTGCTCAAAGAAGAAGAGGAAGGAGCAGTTTTGGGCGTCGGGAAATCCGCGTCGCGCTCGCGAAAGCGTACTTGGAGTGTAAGATGGAGAAGGACTTGGAGACGGTCGTGGCGAGTGTGGTGTTGTCGACAAAGAACGAATTGGAAAATGACATTTCCAATTTGTGGCGCAACGCGCGGGTTGATGACGAAGAAGAAGAAGAAGGAGAAGAGGAAAACGACGACGACGACGACGACGCGCTCCAAACGGCGCTCGGGGAGGTGCTGATGGAAAAGCTGCTGCCGAAAGGGGGACGGAAAACGAGCGAGGACGAGAAGTTTAACGACGACGACAACAACAACAAGAGACGTAAAGTTGTTGAAGAAGGACACGAACGTAAAAACCTTCAACGGTTTTGCGAGGAGTACGAAGAAAACGCGCTAAAGTTGAAGCGGGACGTTTTACGAGAAGAGGTGTCTGTTTTGAAATGGCGAGAGGAGCGGGTGAAGGAGAAGAAGAAACACATGGAAAAAAGGAGAAGAGTGGAAGAGAGCACGGGGTTACCGTACGTGCCGGAATTGAGGAAACCGACGAAAGCGGAGGTGGAGAGGTTCGTTCGAGAGGTGGAAGGAGGGTTGGAGAAGAAAGAGTACGCGCCGCAGTTTAAGGAAATTTTGGACCGGGTGAGGAAAGTGATGGAAGGGAAGAAAAAGAAGAGAGACGACGGTGATGGTGGTGGTGGGAGAGCGCTGGTAGAGTCAGCGGCGGCGGAGTACGCGATGTTACATTTAGGCGGGGCGAAATATCGAGCAAAGAAGTTCGAGTTGCCGAGAGTAGAAGAGGAAGGAGATGGAGAGAAGATAAAAGAGGAGGAGGAGGATAATGACGACGAAGGACACGAAAACGACGACAAAAAAGAGGAGGAGGAAGATTTGGAAGCGAAAAGGAGAGAAGAACAATGCGAACGTGAGTTCCAATTGGAGCTCGAGAAATCGCGGGAGGCAAACGGAATTAGCGGGAAGAAAGTCGTCGGGGCCAACGCAAATGTGATTACGCACGAGAGGTGGGAAGGCCGCATGAATTCAACGAAGAACGCGTCCGCAGCAATCAATGGCAAGCATGGAGCTGATGTCGAATATCTAACGTACAGGGACGTCATTCCAAACATGAACAAGGTTGATGACGTTGACTGGGAAAAATGCGGACGACTCGGCGAGCGAGTCGTCTTTAACGTTTTGATTCAGAAATATCGAGGAACGAACGTCTCCGTGAAATGGGTCAACGAAAATGAAGAATCTAACGCATTTTATGACATCATGTTGATCGATCCCGACTCCCAGTCAAAAACATTCATCGAAGTCAAAGCGACTCGATTTCGAGATAAAAACGCGTTTGAGATTTCGCCGTGGGAGTGGGATTTCGCGGTGAAACCGGAAGTCGCAGACAGGTATCAAATTTGGCGAGTTTTTGGCATAGGAGATGGAGGAGACGTAAACATTGTCGTGATCAATAATCCTGCGCGTCTACTACGCGAAAAGAAGATTGGACAAGCTTTGATAATTTAGGAACATTCTAGTGCGTGTAATTGTTTATTAGTTGCTGCTATTTGTTTTGGTTTTGGCTTTTGAATTCCTTGACGGTTTCGGCGATCCCGTCCATCAACTCGGGCAGTTCAAACGCATCCTTAACGTCAAAGTCGCCTATTCGTTCTCTCCTCAGTTTAACTAAATGACCAACAGTACCCATCTTCTCGCAAAAGTCTTCCGCTAACGTTCGGACGTACGTGCCTTTTGAACACGTGACTTCGAAATCGATCAAATGCGTTTCGTTTTCAGTCTCTCGTCTTCGTATGGAAAACGCTTCTACGTGCACCGGTCGTGGTTGTCTTTCCACCGTTTTGCCTTCTCTCGCGGATTCGTAGAGTCGCTTACCATCCACGTGCACGGCAGAGAACATCGGCGGAATCTGTTCGATGTCGCCTATCAAGGTCAGCCTCGCCGCTTCCATGGACGCCTCGTTCACGATGTCCTCCCCGAACGGTTTCGTTTCTATGACTTCGTTATCTGCGTCGCCAGACGCCGTCTTCTCTCCAAGCTTGATCGTTCCGCTATACGTTTTCACTTTTGCCTGGTACTCATCTGCCAACTTTGTCGCTCTGCCGACGACGACAATCAACAACCCAGTCGCCATCGGATCCAACGTGCCGCAATGTCCAATCTTCTTCACCCCCATTTTCTTACTCAATGATTTGATTTTCGCGCAAACGTCGAACGACGTCCACTCTTGCGGTTTGTCCACCAAAAAGACTAACCCAGGACTTTGCTCTTGCGGGAAATTCGGTCCTCGCCATTCGAGAACGGTCGGCATTCGGTTCAGCGTTTTCGATACCTCCAACGGAGGCCCCCACACTTTCTTCGGCGTATACGCTCTGCCGCCCGAGGACTCAGACGAAGAAGAAGAGTCGGTCGAGCCGCTCGAAGACGCGCAGAAGCACCTCTTTTGCTTCAAAATATCATTTCTTCTGCACGTCTCTCGACCAAATCTGACCAAAGACGACGACGATGGCGGATACGCGCACGTCGCTCGTCTCAGCGCGAAGAGCTTCATCATCCCCTCTTTTTATCTAATCTAGGGGAAAACGCGTTCACAGAATAGACACCTTCTTCCTCTTCCTCTCCTTAACGATTTCCTCCTGCTCTTTCTTTCGGCACGCTTTATACGTCTCGTACAGCTCTTTGCAGACGATGCGTTGATTTGGATACTTCGTTGAACCTGTGTGTGCGCGCGCGTGTATAGTTTCATGTCGTTGAAAACGAGAGAGGGTTCGAGTGTTAGTTACGCGCTCCTTCTGTGAACGGGGAGATTCGCGATTTGAAGAACAAAAAGGAAAAGAAAAGATGCACTCACAGCGCAAAGCGGCGACTCTGGCGTCTTCGCAGGACGATTCCGACGGTTTAGACGTTATGCCTTCGGTTTGCACACCCATTCAAATGCGCAAGAAGGAATAAAGGACACAACGTGCGAGTATGATTTGTCACGCTTTTAGTGGAAAAACTCTTGTGTTCTAGGTGTGTGATGGCGACGACCTACGCGAGTCGCGGCGACGCGCGAATCAGCCATAGAGTGAATTAGAAAAGAAGAATGAACGCGAGTTATTCCATTTAAGAGCGAGTGCACTTTTTTCCTCGTAATCAATCTCTATGTCCCCAATACAGCCACCCGAGCAACACCCAGAAGACGCAAAAGATACCGAAGAACAACAGGAAGTTATAGAAGAACGAGCCGCTCCACCACGCGCTGGACGACGACGTTTGAAACCACGTTGGGTTGTACGTGTCCCGCACGAATACGTACCTGTACCACCGCGGTGTCGCTCTACCTTCTTCCTCTTCCGTTTGCGTTGCCTCGTCGCGCTCCATTTCGTGAGACGCCGCGAACTCGTTTTCTTTTGCCCCGCGTATCTCTGAAATATCTATCTCAAGCTACGGAATACGCGACGATAATCCAAGACAGCAGCGCGATAAAGATCAAAGTCGCGCCAAAACACAACAAAAACGCCCAAAACAAGTGCCACCGTCGTCGTTCGTTCGATCCTTGCCTCAACAGTCGCGTGTTCTCTCGAAACCGTTCTGCGCTTCCCCGGAGTCTCGCCGTTTTTCGTTGTATGCTTTCGAGTCGATCCGTCTTCCTCGCGGCGTCGATAACCGCGCGATGAATGGCGTTTTCCACGTCTCTTAACTCGCGATGCGTCGAGTCGATCTGGTTTTCTTCCACTTCTTCCTCTTCTTCTTCCTCGATTTCAGTCGGAGTCTCTTCTTCTTCTTTCTCGCGTTCGTTCTTCCTTTTCTTCTTCTCGTTGGAGTGCGTAGACATTTTGTGCGTATTTTGGGAAAGTTCTTCCGCATTGGAATGCGTTTTTGCTACGTTATTTATTATTATTACTATTAAACATTTGGTCTAAAACGTGTGCTACTTTTTACTATACGTATAAGCATATGCCGATTCATGCGTTTTCTTTGTTCTTCTCGTCGATGTCTGTTTTGATGGATCGTAAAAAGAGAAAGATGGTGAGATGCTTGTGTCGTTGGAATGATTCGCAAAATAATTTCTGCGCGCGCGCGTAAAATGGCATCAGTGTGAGCTCTAATGTCTCCATCAGAAGCTTCCAGATGGTTTCCACAGTTGAAATTCGGATGTCCCTATCTGAGTTGATCGTCACGCGCCATTTGCAGTGATCATGTTGAGACGAAAAAAAGTTCTATAAATCTCATAGCGTACCTTTCAACATCTTCTCTTCTTCTTCCTGCGCGGCGATAGCCTCGGCAATTTCGCGCTTCTTTTGTCGTTCGATTTGCTTTTCGCTCATCTTACGTATTGGGTATGTTCGGCCCTCCGTCTCTCGCACTTCTTTTGCGCGTGCTCGTAATTTCTCTACCCATTCGGTTAAAGCATCCAAGTCGGCGTACTTGCGTCTGTTTTCGTTCAAGTCGTCGCGTAAATCGTGAAACTCGTGCATCCAATGGCCGATGATTCCGTGCAAATGACCAAAGACAATCTTTGGTGCGGTTGGATGCTC